>Ga0306923_10001588_pt1 | contig 20298 bp, 24 predicted proteins | sample sta12Can44000108_FD_203841 | JGI IMG/M metagenome (GOLD analysis project Ga0306923, IMG submission 203841) | Lab enrichment of tropical soil microbial communities from Luquillo Experimental Forest, Puerto Rico - statanox.12C.anox.44.000.108 (v2)... | ecosystem: Environmental > Terrestrial >... | reverse complement strand
GCTGCGCGAGCTCAAGGCCGTGGTCGACCCGCTCTACGCGGCACTCAGCGACGAGCAGAAGAAAACCGCCGACGAGCTGCTGATGGGCCCGATGGGAATGATGATGTAGCAGGGTTTGCGGCCGAAAGGAGGAATCCTCATGAGTCAGATGCAAGGTGTGGCCGAAGCCCGCCCGAGAATTGATCCCAGACGAACCAAGGCAATCCCTATTGTGACCTTGGGGCTGAGCCTCAGTCTGTTTTTCGTGATCTCCTATGTGATTTGCATTGCGGGGTACCTATTGCTGCCGGGTTTCCCCGTGCAGCATGCGGCGCTGTCCATCTTTCTGCCGGGGTTCGAACTTTTGAGCTGGCAAAGCTACTTCCTCGGCCTCATCGAAAGCTTCGTCTGGGGCTGGTACATCGCGCTCGTGTTCGGGGCGCTTTACAATTTTTTCAGCCGGCGCGTTCAGCGCTGAGTATGGGACTGGCCAATGAGCCATGAAGACCAAGAACTGTCCTGGTGGCGGACTCCGATCGGAATCGTTACCTGCGGCTTCCTTATTGTGGCGGGGTTCTTCTTGCTGACAGAGCACACCGCGCATGTCTTTGGCGTGCTGCCCTACCTGCTGATCCTCGCCTGTCCGCTGATGCACCTATTCATGCACCACGGGCATCACGGCGGCCAGGGTCGAGCCCCGCAATCGGATCCGAATGACGAACGGGGTGGTCGCGAATGACGTACGATACGATGCCGGCTTATGGACTGTGGGGGCTGACGATCATCAACACCGCAGTTTTCGTCATTTTCGCGTTCAGCTTCACGAAGCCGAAGACGGGCCGCGATTGGCGTTCCTTTGGCGCCTTCTCGGCCTTCATCGTCGCGCTCTTCACAGAGATGTACGGCTTCCCGCTGACGATCTACCTGCTGTCAGGCTGGCTTACGCGCACTTATCCGGGCATCGATCCGTTCTCGCATGATGCGGGGCATCTGTGGTCGACATTGTTGGGTCTGCACGGCGATCCGCATTGGAGCGTCCTACATCTGCTCAGCCTTGCGGCGATCTTTGGGGGCTTCATCCTGCTCTCGGCAGCGTGGAAGGTGCTCTATGACGCGCAGAGCCGGCACACGCTGGCGACGACTGGCATTTATCAATATATCCGGCACCCCCAGTATGTCGGCTTTATTGTCATCATGCTCGGCTTCCTGTTGCAGTGGCCAACGCTCCTGACGCTGGTGATGTTCCCGGTGCTCGTGGTTATGTATATCCGGCTGGCACGCATTGAGGAACGCGAGGCGCTGCGGGATTTCGGTGACAAGTACCGCGCTTATATGCGGCGGGTGCCGGCCTTTCTGCCGCGGCTCGGCGCAAGGCCTTCGGCGCGCGCTTCATAAACGGCGGTCGCCATCCGCCGTGCTCGAAAGCGGCTCGCCCGCGGCATCCTCGAGATCACGCAGGATCGGGCACTCCGGGCGCTCGTCGCCGTCGCACGCATCGGCGAGCTCCTGGACGGCATCCCTCATTGACGACATCGCCGCGATCTTCGCTCTGATCTCGGCGATATGCTCGAGCGCCAGCCATTTGACATCCCTGCTAGCCCGGCTCTTGTCCTGCCATAGATCGAGTAGCCGGCGGATGCGTTCGATCGAGAAGCCGAGATCGCGTGCCCGTTTGATGAACCGCAGCGTGAACAGATCGGCTTGCGTGTAAACGCGATAGCCGCCGGCGCTGCGGTTTGCGGTCGCGATCAGGCCCGCCGCTTCGTAATAGCGGATGGTTTTGGCTGACACGCCCGATGCGCTTGCAGCCTCGCCGATGTTCATGGCTGCCTCCCCCATCCGCATGCTCGCGACCCAGGCCTTCGCGCGCGTTCGGATCAGCTCAGGCCGCGGACGTAAAGAGAGGATAAGCCAGCACCGATCGACCCTCGGTCACTCGTCGGCGCCGAACCTCGCCGACCAGTCAGCGATCTCGGCGTCCTCGATCCGGCGGAACAGCAGCGGCAGCTGCCCCACCGGCCTGCCCCGCGGCAATTCGTCGAGCAGCTCGGCAGCCGGCGTTGCCGGCCAGCGGAGCGGGTGGTCCGCCACGCCGAACGCTTGGAGGATCGTTTGCGCGGTGTGCGGCAGGAACGGGGCGGATATCCGGGCGGCGAGGCAGGCAAGGTTGAGCGCGGTGCGCAGGCTGCAGGCTGCCGCCGGCATATCGGCCCTGATCGCCGACCACGGTGCCGCACGTTGCAGATACTGGTTTCCGGCCGTCCAGATGGCGCGCGTCTCGGCCGCGGCGCGGCGAAACTCCATGGCCTCATGGTGCTCGGTCAGCTCACGCAGGTGGGTGTCCAGCTCTTCGAATAGGGAGCGTTCGAGCGGTCCCGGCATCCCGCCATCGGGCACGACAGCGGCGAACCGCGCCTCGCCGAAGCGCACCACCCGATTGACGAAATTGCCGAGCACATTGACCAGATCGGCATTGACCCCGTTCTGAAAGCCGCTCCAAGTGAAGGCGCTGTCGGCATTTTCGGGCGCGTTGGCCATCAATCGCCAGCGCCAGTAATCGGCCGGCAAGAGGTCGAGCGCCTGGTCCATGAAGACGCCGCGCCGCTCGGAGGTCGAGAACTTGCCACCATACCAGGTTACCCAGTTTAGCGCCTTCAGACGATCGACGAGCTTCCATGGCTCGCCGCTACCCAACAGGGTCACCGGAAAGCTCACGGTGTGGAAGGCGACGTTGTCCTTGCCCATGACCTGCACGTAGGTGACTTCGTCCGCGCCCTCGGGGAGCACCCACCACCGCCGCCATTCCCCGCCGGTCGCATCCGCCCATTCCGCGGTTGCCGCGATGTATTCGATCGGCGCGTCGAACCAGACGTAGAACACTTTGTCGTCGAAGCCGGGACGCGGCCGCCCGTTCTTCGTGATGGGCACACCCCAGTCGAGGTCGCGCGTGATGGCCCGCGGCTGCAACCCCTCGTCGAGCCATTTATAAGCGATCGAGCGAGCCAAGGACGGCCATTCCTGCGCCGCGTCCACCCAGGCGCGGATGCGTCCGGCCATCCGGTCCTGCAGCAGGAAGAGATGGGTCGTGTCGCGGACCTCGATGCGCTCGGACCCCGAGATCTTCGACCGTGGACGGATCAAATCGACCGGGTCGAGCAGGGCGCCGCAATTGTCGCACTGGTCGCCGCGCGCACTCTCGAACCCGCAGCGCGGGCAGGTTCCTTCGACATAGCGATCGGGCAGAAAGCGCCGGTCATCGATCGAATAGACCTGCGGGGTGGTGCGTTCCTCGATCAGACCGGCTTCCTCCAGCCGCTCGGCGAAATGCTGGGTCAGCTCGCGGTTCTGTCGGCTGGAGGAACGGCCGAACCAGTCGAACGACAAGCCGAAGCGGGCGCAGACATCGCGCTGCAAATCATGCTGCTGGTCGCAATAGCTGCGCACGTCAAGGCCCGCTTCGAGGGCGCCAAGCTCGGCCGGGGTGCCGTGCTCGTCGGTGGCGCAGATGAACAGCACCTCGTGCCCCTGCATCCGCCGAAACCGAGCATGCACGTCCGCCGGCAGCATCGAGCCGGCAAGATTGCCGAGATGCTTGATGCCGTTGATGTAAGGCAGGGCGGATGTGATCAGGTAACGGCCCATCACTGTCTCTGGATCGGGGAGGAGGGAACGCTGGCGACAATCGTCGCGCACTCCTCAGCAAGAAATGTCATATAGGCCCCGAATCCGCCCACACCAGCCGGGGACGATGGCCGGCGACCCGCGCGCCACCGCGGTGATGCGATAATCGTCGTCCATAGCCGTGATGGTTCCTGTCGTCCCCGATTTTCGAACTTCGGCTTGCGCCGTCCAAGCCGCTACTCCTCTTCCCGTGCGGCTCTTCCTGTTGGATGGGGATCCGTCATTCGGTTCGGCCTCGGATCCGCGCCGAAGTGGTGCTCGCGTCAGGTTGAGGTCCATCATATCCTCAGCTGCAGATCTCCCTGTGGACTGGCGGACGAGGTGAGCGAAGCGTGGGTCGAGCGCCGGCTGGCGGCCATTCTGGGCTTCGATGTCGCCGGCTATTCGCGGCTGATGGGCGAGGATGAAGAAGGCACGCTCGCGGCGCTGCGTGCGGTTCGCCGTGAGCTCGCCGACCCCAAGATCGCCGAGCATCGGGGCCGCATCGTCAAAACCACGGGCGACGGCCTCCTGGCTGAGTTCGCTAGCGTCGTCGATGCGGTGCGCTGTGCGGTCGAGGTGCAGCGGGAGATGATCGCCCGCAATGCCGCAACATCGGGGGAGCGGCGCATCGAATTTCGCATGGGCGTCAATGTCGGCGACATCATCATCGAGGATGGCGACATCTTCGGCGACAGCGTCAACATTGCAGCCCGGCTCGAAGCACTGGCCGAGCCGGGCGGGATCTGCCTCAGTGCCGCGGCGCACGAGCAGGTGCGCGACCGCCTCGACCTCGACTTCGACGATCTCGGCGAGCAGCAGGTCAAGAACATCACAAGACCCGTGCTCACCTATGCTGTCGCTCTCGGCGGATCGTCCCGCGGGGCGCTGCCGGTCGCAGCTCCGCTGCCTCTCCCCGACAAACCGTCGCTCGCGGTCTTGCCCTTCCAGAACCTGACCGGTGATGCCGACCAGGAATATTTCGTCGACGGCATGGTCGAGGAGATCACGACCGCGATCGCGCGGCTGCCGTGGCTCTTTGTCATCGCCCGCAGCTCCGCCTTCACCTACAAGGGCAAGCCGGTCGACGTGAAGCAGGTGGCGCAGGAATTGGGCGTGCGCTACGTGCTCGAAGGCAGCGTGCGCAAAGCCGGCAACCGGGTGGCATCACCGGGCACTTGATCGACACGACGACCGGCGCGCACATCTGGGCCGACCGCTTCGACGGCGCGCTCGACGACATTTTTGAGTTGCAAGATCAGGTTGCATCCAGTGTCGCCGGTGCGATCGAACCAAAATTGCGCCAATCCGAGATCGATCGCGCCGGCCGCAAGCCGACCGCGAACCTCACCGCGTACGACCTTTATCTGCGCGCATTGGCGCAGTCATATCGCTTTACCGAAGAGGGCTTTGCCGAGGCAGTCGTCTTGGCCCGGCAGGCGCTGGCGATCGATCCGTCCTACGCGCCGGCCGCGGCTTTGGTCGGCTAGTGCCGGGGGCTGCAGCGGATTCAGGGATGGGGGGCGCTATCCGCCGCCGACGTCACCGAAGCCTGCCGACTGGCCCGCCAGGCGCTCGAAGCCGAGCGTGATGACGCCGAAACGATCTGGCAAGCTTCCTGGACGCTGTTTCGCTTCGCCGGCGAGGTGGCGATGGCGGCGGCGGTTCTCGATCGCGCCCCGGCGGTCAATCCGAACGCGGCGCACGCCTGGCTGATCAGAGGGCATATCCACTGGCACCGCAACCAGCCCGAGGCGGCGATCGAAGCCATCGAACGGGCGCGCCGTTTGAGCCCGTTCGATCCATTTGCCTTTTTCTACGCCGCTAATATCGCTGCCGCTCATCTCGCCGCGCGACGCTTCGAACAGGCGATCGAATGGGCCGACCGGGCCTTGTACGACCAGCCGCGAATGGTCGGAGCGATGCGGGTCAAGGTCGTCGCGTTGGCGCATCCCGGCCACTCGACGAGGCACGCGCCGAGCTTGGCCGGATGCTGGCGATCGACCCCAAGCTAACCATCGCCGGCTTTCGCGAGTACGCACACTTTCATCAGGCACCGGAAATTCTCGAACTCTACGTCACCGGCCTGGCGCCTGGCCGGCCTGCCGGAGGCGTAGCGCTCAGGCCCTCCGCGGCGGTCTCACTCGGGGCCGGCAAGGAGCGCGGCAGGGGATGGAGGCAGGTAAGAGGCCGGTTGTCCGAAGGGTAAGAGTGGGGCCTAATCAGCCAATCCCATTACGAACGCGAGTGCCACGTTGAGCCGCGCCATGTCGCTGGCCCCGAGGCGACCGATGCACTGCCCGATCCTCGCTCTACGGATCGTTACCGGTTTGTCCGCCATTACCTGAGACCGGGCCCGCAGCCCTGTTTCCGGCCCGGGCTCGATTGTGATGCGGAAATCGGCTTCGGCCAGTTCAGAGGTCATCTGACAGATCACGACCGAGGCATGGCTCTCCGGGATCGCATCTGATTGCACTATAACCGCCGGCCGCGGCTTGCCGTAATCGCCTGGCGCTGCAACGATGACCAGATCACCGCGGCTCATCGGCATCGAATTCGGACACGGCTTCGATCCAGAGGAGGGCGTCGCGTTCGCTGTCGGGGTTCAGCTGCGCCACCTGCGCGGCAATCCGATTGCGCACCGCTTCCGAGCGAGCATCGGGTATGACAAGACGCAATTCGCGCAAGCCCTGCCGTCGGCGCCGCGCGCGCATCATCTTCATTCGTTCGGCTGGCTCGGCCATCGCATTTACCCATCGGAGCAAATCTGGCTACTCATGTAACGCGTTACGCACCCGAAGGCAAGGGTCGAGGCGCCTTTCGGACGCTATGGTACACGGACATATCGCGGTAGCATCGCGCCCATGAACCCCCGACGAGAGCGCGTTGAGCGCCGGTTGGCGGCGATTCTGGCGGTCGATGTCGCCGGCTATTCGCGGCTGATGGGCGAAGACGAAGAGGGCGCGCTCGCGGCGCTGCGCGCGGTTCGCCGCGAACTCGCCGATCCCAAAATCGCCGAGCACCGGGGCCGCATCGTCAAGACGACCGGCGACGGCCTCCTCGCCGAGTTCGCCAGTGTCGTCGACGCGGTGCGCTGTGCTGTCGAGCTGCAGCGCGAGATGATCACCCGCAACGCAGCAATACCGGCACAGCACCGCGTCGAATTCCGCATGGGCATCAATCTAGGCGACATCATCATCGAGGATGGCGACATCTTTGGCGACGGCGTCAACATTGCCGCCAGGCTCGAAGCGCTGGCCGAGCCCGGCGGGATTTGCCTCAGTGCGGCGGCGTACGAGCAGGTGCGCGACCGCCTCGACCTCGCCTTTGACGATCTCGGCGAGCAGCAGGTCAAGAACATCGCTCGGCCTGTGCGGGTGTTTCGTGTGACCCTCACCCACCCCGGCGCGATGGCGCCGGGTTCCCCCCTCTCCCGCATTGCGGGAGAGGGTGCCGAGCGCCAGCGGCGCGAGGCGGGTGAGGGCAAGCAGGCGCTGCCTCTCCCCGACAAACCGTCGCTGGCGGTCCTGCCCTTTCAGAACCTGACCGGCGATGCCGAGCAGGAGTACTTCGTCGACGGCATGGTCGAGGAGATCACGACAGCGATCGCGCGGCTGCCGTGGCTTTTCGTCATCGCCCGCAACTCCGCCTTCACCTACAAGGGCAAACCGGTTGACGTGAAGCAGGTGGCGCAGGAATTGGGCGTGCGCTACGTGCTCGAAGGCAGCATGCGTAAAGCCGGCAACCGGGTGCGCATCACCGGGCAATTGATCGACACAACAACCGGCGCTCACATCTGGGCCGAACGCTTTGACGGCGCGCTCGACGACATTTTCGATCTGCAAGACCAGGCCGCGTCCAGCGTCGCCGGCGCGATTGAACCAAAGCTGCGCATCCGAGATCGAACGCGCCAGCCGCAAGCCGACCGCGAACCTCACGGCGTACGACCTCTACCTGCGCGCATTGGCCCAATTCTACCGCTATAGCGAGGAGGGCCTTGCCGAGGCAGTTCTCCTCGCCCGGCACGCGTTGGCGATAGACCCGGCCTACACGCCGGCCGCGGCTTTGGTCGGCTCGTGTCGGTGGGTACAGGTGGTTCAGCGGTGGAAAGTATCGGATGACGACATCGCCGATTGCATTCGCCTGGCGCGGCAGGCGCTGCAAGCGGCGCGTGACGATGCCGATACGATGTGGCAGGCTGGATACACGCTGTTTGTACTAGCCGGCGAGACGGCGATGGGGGCAACGTTTGTCGACCGCGCGCTGGCGCTCAATCCGAATGCGGCCAACGGCTGGATGGTCAGAGGATGGATTCACGCGCTGCTCAACCAGCCCGAGGCGGCAATCGAGGCCTGCAATCGGGCGCGGCGCTTGAGTCCGTTCGATCCGCTCGGCTTTTTGTCCGCTGCTGCCTTGGCGGCGGCGCATCTCGCCGCGCGGCGCTTCGACGAGAGCATCGAATGGGCCGACCGCGCACTGCACGACCAGCCCGGCAACGCTGTGGCGCTGCGGATCAAGGTCGTCGCCTGCGCTCATTTCGGCCGCCTCGACGAGGCGCGGGCCGAACTGGACCGGCTGCTCGCGATCTACCCCGGAATGACCATCACCGGCTGGCGCACGAATTTGCCCGCGACCTCGTTTTCGCCCGAATATGTCGTGCTGAACGTCGCCGGCCTGCGCTTGGCTGGCCTACCGGAATGAGCGAAGGTCGGGTCGAGCGACGATTGGCGGCCATTCTGCGGTCGACGTCGCCGGCTATTCGCGGCTGATGGGCGAGGACGAAGAGGGCACGCTCGCGGCGCTGCGTGCGGTCCGCCGTGAACTCGGCGATCCCAAAATCGCCGAGCATCGCGGCCGCATCGTCAAGACGACCGGCGACGGCCTGCTGGCCGAGTTCGCCAGCGTCGTCGACGCGGTGCGCTGTGCGGTCGAGGTTCAGCGCGAGATGATCGCCCGCAACGCCGCAATACCGGCACAGCGCCGCATCGAATTTCGCATGGGCATCAATGTCGGTGACATCATCATCGAGGATGGCGACATCTTCGGCGACGGCGTCAACATTGCCGCCCGGCTCGAAGCGCTGGCCGAGCCAGGCGGGATCTGCCTCAGTGCCGCGGCGCACGAGCAGGTGCGCGACCGCCTCGACCTCGCCTTCGACGATCTCGGCGAGCAGCAGGTCAAGAACATCGCAAGACCCGTGCGGGTGTTTCGTGTGACCCTCACCCACCCCGGCGCGATGGCGCCGGGGTCCCCCCTCTCCCGCAATGCGGGAGAGGGGGCCGAGCGCCAGCGGCGCGAGGCGGGTGAGGGCAAGCAGGCGCTGCCGCTCCCTGACAAGCCGTCGCTGGCGGTCTTGCCCTTTCAGAACCTGACCGGCGATGCCGAGCAGGAGTATTTCGTCGACGGCATGGTCGAGGAGATCACGACAGCGATCGCGCGGCTGCCGTGGCTCTTCGTCATCGCCCGCAACTCTGCCTTTACCTACAAGGGCAAGCCGGTCGACGTGAAGCAGGTGGCGCAGGAATTGGGTGTGCGCTACGTGCTCGAAGGCTCGGTGCGCAAAGCCGGCAATCGGGTGCGCATCACCGGGCAATTGATCGACACGACGACCGGCGCTCACATCTGGGCCGACCGCTTCGACGGCGCGCTCGACGACATTTTCGAGTTGCAAGATCAGGTCGCATCCAATGTCGCCGGCGCAATCGAACCAAAGCTGCGTCGATCCGAGATCGAGCGCGCCAGCCGCAAGCCGGCCGCGAACCTCACCGCTTACGACCTCTATCTGCGCGCCTTGGCGCAGTCCTACCGCTATACCGATGAGGGCTTTGCCGAGGCGGTCGTCCTCGCCCGGCAGGCTCTGGCGATCGATCCATCCTACGCGCCGGCCGCAGCCATGGTCGGCTTGCGTCGAGTGCTGCAGCGGGTTCAAGGGTGGGGAGCGCTGTCGGATGAGGACATCGGCGAAGCCTGCCGTCTGGCCCGGCAGGCGCTCGAAGCCGAGCGCGATGACGTCGACACGATTTGGCAGGCTGCCTGGACGCTCCTTTTGCTGGCCGGCGAGGCGGCGATGGCAGCGGCGGCTCTCGACCGCGCCCTGGCGCTCAACCCGAACGCGGCTCACGCTTGGCTGACCAGAGGGGCTATCCACGCGACGCACAACGAGCCTGAGGCGGCGATCGAAGCCCTCGAACGGGCGCACCGTTTGAGCCCGTTCGATCCGTACACCTTTCTCTACTGCTTTAGTATCGCTCTCGCTCATCTCGCCGCGCGACGCTTCGAACAAGCGATCGAATGGGCCGCCCGCACGTTGCACGACCAGCCGCGCTTGCTCTCAGCGATGCGGGTCAAAGTCGCCGCCAATGCCCATCTCGGCCATCTCGACGAAGCGCGCGCCGAACTCTGTCGAGTGCTTGCCATCGACCCCAAGCTGACCATCGCCGGCTATCGCGAGTGGGCTCACTTTCAGGCACCGGAAGTTCTCGAACTCTTCGTCACCGGCATGCGCCTGGCTGGCCTACCGGAGAAGTGAGCCGCGCCGCTCCCGAGATCCTGAAGCTCTGTTACGGGTCGAACGTCCCCGTTCCGAGGCAAGGCGGGAAGGTCTGGAAATCGCAAGAAACGATCTATCGCTTATCCGCGGCCAAATCCGCCGATTGATAACAGGCGGGACGTCGGGCGGCGCCCTGGCGATAAGGATTCCCGCCTACCCTCGTACTCGAACGCATGGGTGCGCCGGGCAGCGAGGAACGATAGCGCCGCGACGACGCAGCCGATCGGGGTCAACGTGAGCGCCATTTCCAATCCGACCGCATCCGACAATGCGCCGGCGATGAACGGTCCCGCGGCCAATCCGAACAGGTTCTGAAACAGCGACAGGACCGACGCCCCCGTCGATCGTACGCCGGGGTGGATGGCCCCGATCACGATCGCCGCCGCCGGTCCAACGGTGCATGTCGCGAGGAAGCCGCCCAGCATGATCAGGCTGAATTGGCTGCTCCGGGTCAACTGCAGGCCCAAGCGACTGCCGCCGAAGGCGAGCACCAGGACGACCGCCGTCAGAATGCTCAGGGAGGCAACGGCGATGAATTTGCCGCCGGGGCGGCGCAGGCCGGTGCGATCGACAACTGCCCCCAATAGGACGCTGCCGACCGCGCCGGCGAGGACGACTAGGGCGGCCTGAAGGCCGGCCCTCTCCGGCGTTAGCTGGTGAGTGCGATTGAGATAGCTCGGCAGCCATGACCAAAGCGCGGAGAGCGCGATCAGCTGTGCCGCAGCCCCGATGCACACCCATCGTACTGTCCAGGACCCGAAAATCGACCGGATCATCTCGCCCCGGCTGGCAATGGCAACTGCTCCGACCCCCGGGCGGCTCGCACCTTCGGCAGCTTCGACGGTTTTGTAATCGCGCACAAAAAAGTACAGCAGCGCGACAATTAACCCTGGAAACCCGACGACCCCAAAGCCCGCCTGCCAGCCAAACCGGGAGGCGATCACGCCGCCGAGGACGACGCCGAGCACCGAGCCGACGGAAGCCGAGGCGAAAAACCCGCCCAGTATTCTGCTGCGCATGCGCAGCGGAAAATGCGTCGCGACCATCGCCGCCCCGACCGAGCCGTACCCGGCCTCGCCCAGACCGACAAATGCCCGGGCAACCAGCAGATGGGCATAGCCCTGGGCGAACATGCAAGCGATCGTCGCGATGCTCCACGTCGTAGCCATCGCCATGATGCTCTTGACGCGGCTGAACCGGTCGGCCACCCAAGCCACCGGGATCCCGAACACGGCGACGGTCACCGAGACAACCGACACCAGCGCTCCGAGTTGCGCATCAGTAAGCATCCAATCGCTCTTCAGAAACGGAAACATCGAGGCGATGATCTGTCGGTCGATGTAGTCGAACATCATCAACGCGATCGTCATCAAATACGCGAACCAGGCCGGACCGCGCCCGAACAGATAACTGTTTGATGCGACGCTACGCGGAGCTGCGATCTGCGGCTGCATTGCTCTCCCCGATGGTGTCAGGTGCGCCGTTAAGGCACGAGGACGGTTGCGCCCGTGGTCTTGCGTGCTTCAAGCAACCGATGGGCTTCGGCCGTCTCTTCGAGCGGAAAGAAATTGCTAGGTTCGCTGCTGATCTTGCCGGCCAATACCAGGTCGAACAGTTCCTCGGCCATTTGCAGCATACGAGAGCGCGGCGTGGCGTAGTGGACCATCGCCGGCCGGGTCAGCCATAGCGAGCCCTTGACCGCCAATTGCATCGTGTCGATGACCACCGGGCCCGACGAGGTGCCGTTGCTGACCAGCACGCCGCGCGGCTGCAGGCTGTCGAGCGAGGCCTGCAGCGTATCTTTGCCCACCGAATCAAAAACGACCGGGACCCCCTTGCCGTCGGTGATCTCGCGCACCCGGGCCGCGATGTCCTCGCGCGAGGTGACAATCGTATGGGCGCACCCGTTCGCTCGTGCGATCTCCGCCTTTTCGTCGGTGCTGACGGCGCCAATCATCGCCACACCGAGTGCCCGCGCCCACTGGCAGGCGATCACCCCGACACCGCCGGCGGCGGCGTGGAAGAGAATGGTCTCCCCGCCGTACAGCGGATAGACCTGCCGGAACAGGTATTGCACCGTCATGCCCTTCATCATCAAGGTCGATGCGCTGCGGTCGGAAATCCCGTCGGGCAGCGGGATCAGCACATCCGCGGGCATCACCCGCACATCCGCATAGGCCCCCTGCGGACCGAGCAGATAGCCGACTCGGTCCCCGACCCTGACCTCGGTGACGCCGGGGCCGACAGACTCGACAACGCCTACCGCGTCCGAGCCGAGCCCGTTCGGCAGCGGCAGCGGGTAACGCCCGGTGCGGAAATAGACATCGATGAAGTTGACCGCGACATAGCGGTGCCGGACCCGCACCTGCCCGGGGCCGGGCTCGCCGGCCGCAACCGTCTCCAGCCGCAGGACTTCGGGTCCACCGATCTGGGAAAAGCGAATTGCGCACGCCATCAATGGTTCTCCGGTTCTAGATTGCTCAAAGCAGGGAATCAGGCAGCCATTCGCCGCCCATCGGGATCGCGACGAGGCTCGCGGTTGGGCGCGAGACCGTTTTTCGCCAGCGTCTCCTCGACACTGTCGTAAAACACGCCGATCTTGCAGATCCGGCGCGCCTCTCTGCCGCTCGCAACCTCACGGCCTAATTCGCGGGAGAGGCGCACCAGCTGGTCGATCTGCCGGACCGTGCTGATCTTGCTCTTGCGATCCTGGGTCCACAGATTGTCCTCGATGCCGCAGCGAACGTGCAGCCCCATCGCGATCGCAATCGTGTTGATCGGCAGCACATTGCGCATCGAGCTTTCGAGCGTCAGCACCGCACCGTCCGGTGTGGCCCGCACGAAATTGGCGAGATTGTAGATGTTGGGCGCATCCATGCCGCCGCCGATCGCGACCCAGTTCATGACCAGCGGACCCTTGTAGACACCGCGGCGCATCATGCGTTCGACGGTCTCGAAACTGTTGATGTTGTAGAACTGGAATGCACTCTGAATACCGGCCGCGGTCAGGCGCCGGACGTGCTCCTCGACCCAGCCGGGCCCGGCCGGGACGACCATCTCGCGGTAGGCGGCCCAGTTTGCCGGCTCGGCCAGAGAGGTTCCGGCGATGTCGGCCGGCTCCATCTGCTCGACGATGTTCATCTGGACCGTATTGACCGTCACTGTGACCTGGTCCGGCTTCGGAGTCAGCTCTGCGAGCATATGCCGCGTGTCGTCGGACAGCCACTTCGCTGCTTCGCCTTCGCCCTCTGGCGCGAAGGAAATCGAGCCGCCGACCTGCAGCACCATGTCGGGCACCGCAACCCGCAACCGCGCCAGCAGCTCGTTGAATTTGGACAGGCGCTTGGAGCCTTTGCCGTCAGCCTCGCGGACATGCAGGTGCAGCACTGACGCGCCCGCATTGTAGCAGTCCACTGCTTTTTGCACCTGCTCGTCCATGCTGACCGCAATATCCTCGGGAAAGTCCGAGGGGATCCATTCCGGACCGTAGGGTGCGGCGGTAATTACGAGCTTTTCCTGGTTCTCCGGAAAGAGGGAGCCGTCGAGGAAGTTCATGATCGGGTCCTTTCGTGGAATACCGTTGAAAGAGGGGGATTGCCCGCTGCGGCCGGTCATCCGGCTTCAGAATGGGGTGTCGCCGATGATGCCGGCGCGCTCCATCTTGCGGTGGCAGGGCGGGTAATCCATGACTGCGTAGTGCTGCGTGGAGCGGTTGTCCCAGAACGCGACGCTGTTCGGCTGCCAGCGCCAACGCACCTGGTATTCGGGGATTTGCGCCTGGCTGATCAGGTATTGCAGAAGCTGTGCGGCCCCCGGTGCGAAGTCCTGCCCATAGCGCACGTTGTCGGCGGTGTGGAAGTTCGTGAAATGAGTCGTGAACCCGTTGACGAAGAGAATTTTCTCGCCGGTCTCGGGGTGGGTGCGCACGACTGGATGCTCGGCGTCGGGATACTGCGCCTTCAGCGCGAGGCGCTTTTCAATCGGCATCGCGGCACCAAACGTCGCCTCGATGCTGTGGCGGGCGCGCAGACCGGAGATCTGCCTGTTGACGTGCTCAGGCAGCCGCTCGTAGGCGAGCGCCATATTGGCCCACATCGTGTCGCCGCCGGCGGATGGGCCCTCGACGCAACGCAGAACGCAGCCGAACGGCGGCTTCTCGCGCCAGGTCGCATCGGTATGCCAGGCGTTCTCGTACCGGTCGTTGGGCACCTCGGGCGATTTGTAGATGCGCACGAGACCGGGATGATGGGGGTCGCTGCCTGCGACCGGATGATCCTCGAGCTCGCCGAAATGGCCGGCGAAGGCAACATGCTCCGCGCGCGTGATGTCCTGGTCGCGGAAGAACAGCACCTTATATTGCAGCAGCAGCGACCTGATCTCAGCCATCAGCCCGGGATCGCGCGCGGCTGCGCCAAGGTTGACGTTCTGCACTTCGGCGCCGATCGCGCAGGTGAGCGGCTCGACCTTCGGGGCGGAGCTCTTGGCGGCCGTGACGCGGGTGGCGGTCGACATTGCGGGAATCCTCCCTCGGAGCGGTCTTTACGGGTTTTGTGCTGTCCCCGGAACCGGGGGACCTTGCGCTTGCCCGACAATGTCGAATGTATGCGACGTGCGGCGGCCGCGATTGACCATCCGGGACACCGGATTTAACATTTCGGGACATTTGCACGGCTCGCCATGCCTCGCTTGATCCGCAGCGCAACGCTCAACGGCTATGTCGAGGTCGCTCGATTAGCCGGTCTCGACCCCTACCGGATGGTCGCGGCTCATGGCCTCCCGCCCGCGTGTCTGGCGGACCCCGAGCTCAGGATCCCAATGACGGCGGTCGCGCGCCTGCTGGAGGACTCCGCCGCGCGATCCGAGCGGCCAGACTTCGGCCTCAGGCTGGCGGAGCGGCGCAGCCTGTCCAATCTCGGGGTCCTCGCGCTGTTGGTACGAGAGCAGCCCACGATCCGCAAGGCGCTCGAAGCCCTCGCCGGCTATATGCATCTGCACAGCGACGGGCTGCGGTTGACGATCACCGAGGACGCGGGATCGGTGACGATCGGCCTCGCCGTCGATTCAGGGCGCCCGCTGCCGATCCGACAGGGAGTGGAACTCGGGCTCGGTTTCATCCACAGAAGCCTCAGCCAACTGCTTGGCAGAAGGTGGCGGCCGCAGGCGATTTGCTTCACACACGCCGCACCCGCCCGAACTGATGCACATCGCCGGTTTTTCGGAACCAATGTCCAATTCGGTCAGGATTACAACGGGATCGTCTGCTTCGCGCACGACATCGATGCTGCCGTTCCCACGTCGGACCCGGCAATCGCGCGCCACATTCAGCAGTATCTTGATACTGTGGCGCCCCGCCCCCATGCCACGATGCGGGACAACGCGCGCGAATGCGTCTATCTGACCTTGGCTTCCGGTCTGTGCTCGGCCGATCGTGTGGCTAAGCACCTGGGCATTGACCGTCGCACATTGCATCGTCATCTCGCGCGGGAAGGAGAAACCTTCTCGTCTCTACTCGATGCGGTGCGGGCCGAACTGGCGACACGCTACATCGGCAACCGCGACCGCCCGCTTGCGTCAGTCGCAGAATTACTAGGCTTTTCCGCTTTGAGCGCGTTCTCGCGATGGTTTCGCGGCCGGTTCGGTTGCAGTGTCTCGCAATGGCGAACCTCCGAGGGCCGCGCCGTCATCGCGCAGGATAACGGCTAAGACCGGTAGGCTCATTCCCCCCGGCACCGCCCCTTCTCAACCCTGAATGATCCTGAGAGGCGGTGCCCCTGCGGGGCGAGCTCGGCCGGAGTGCCGTGCTTGTCGATTGCGCAGATGAAAAGCACCTCGTGTCCCTGCATCCACCGAAACCGAGCATGCACGTCCGCCGGCAGCATCGAGCCTGCAAGATTGCGAAGATGCTTGATGCCGTTGATGTAAGACAAGGCGGATGTGATCAGGTAACGGCCCGTCACTGTCTCTTCTTCGGGGGGAGAGGAGAGTACCGACGACAATCGTCCCGCACGCTCCGCAGCAGGAGCAGCCATATAGGCCCCGAAATCACCACACCGGCCTATCGTCAACGGCTGCAGGTTAGCGCGGCCCTCCGGTACGGGAGGATGGAGGTGCGAGCCGACCTTGTGCCTTTAGTCCACGGTGGTGTTCCGCGCATTCACGATTACTCTAACGAGGAAACCTGCTCTCCGTTCCCACCGCCTCCAGCGACATCGATTTCTTTGGCGAGCTTGTTTGCCATCGCGTCGGCGAAGGAATTGAAGTCCTGGACGACGATCAGAAAGGCGTTGGGTCCGCCGATCACATTCTGTCGATAATAGAGCGGCAGGCCCCCGGGCGGTTGGGTGTGGGCCGAATAACCCAGATTGGGCTTGTCGTTGATGATCGCCAGCCCGTTGATCGTGACCCCGCTCGCGATCGCCTGATCGCGCGCGTCGGTGACGGCGCGGCCCGAGTTGTTGGTGCCATCGCCGGAGACGTCGATGATGCGTCGATTAGCCTGCCACTTGGCCGCTGCGAAACGCGTCATCGCGAAATCGATCGCCGCGCTGATCGAGGTGCGCCCCATGAACGAACGCGGCGCGGCAAGGATCGCCGCTGCAACGGTGCCGGCATCCTCCTCGTCGCGGATTTCGGTCCAGTCGACGACGACCTGCTGATCCTCCTCGCCCGACCATTCGATAAAACACACGCCGACCGATCCGTTCGCTCGGGCGTGGATCGCGGTCAGGACGCGCGGATCGGTCAGCGCTGCGGCGTAGCCTTTGCGCTGTAGCTCAAATTCCCCGTCATCAATGCTGCGCGAAACATCGGCCGCGAGGATCACCTCCAGGTCGCCCCCGGCGCCGGCGGCGCACAAACCGCCAGAATAGAAGAGGAAGACCGGAAGTAAGATAGCGGCGAGAGTGGATCTCATTGGGCTTCCCTTCTATTAGACCCCTAGAGGATAGGACGACAGTCGGCCCTGCGAAAGGGCTTCGCAGGGTTGTGTTATAGTAAATCGTGTGATCGAGCGGCGGGCGCCAAAAGGGGGCATTAGCGCGACGTGCAGTTGAGGTTCGCCTCAAGGGATTGGACCGGCAAGTCGAGATTGGCGACGCCGCGGCGCGTGGCCGCGCTTCTAGCTATTTTGGCGATCCTCCGCCAGGCGGCGCTGTTCGGTTGTCACCGCCACCCGCTCCCGCTTTCTTCGCGCGGCGCGCCCAGCTGCCGGAAGGGATCAATGTCTTCGGACAGGCATTACAAACGCGGCTCGCCAATTCTGTGTCGCTGATCACCGGCAGCCTTCCGGCGCAATATAGGCTGCGCGAGACCGGGATCATCGACATCCAAACCAAGGCCGGGACTCTCGATCCGGGTGGCTCGGTGACGATGTATGGCGGGTCGCAGTCGACGATCCAGCCAAGCGCCGAATGGGGCGGCACCGTCGGCCGAGTCGATTACTATTTCACCAGCGAATACCTGTAAAATCAGGAGGGGATCGAGAACCCGGCCCCCACCCCCAACGCGATTCACGACTTCTCTCAGCAGCCGAAGGGGTTTGCCTATGTCTCCGGAATCATCGATCCGACGTCGCGACTGACCGCCATTCTCGGCGCTTCGCGCAGCCAGTTCCAGATCCCGCAAGTCGCGGGCCAGACTCCGAGCCTGGGGCTTACGGTGAACGGTGTCACCGACTTCCCCTCGGCCGCGATCAACGAGAATCAGCGGCAGATCAACAATTTCCAGAATCCTCGCCTATCAAAAGCGCGTCGGGGATATCGATTTCCAGATCGCAGGGTTCAGCCGGTACAGCAGCTTCTATTTCTCTCCGGGCAGCCCGACCGGCGACCTTCTGTTCAACGGCGACGCCCAGACCGCCTCTCGCCAGAATTGGGCAAGCGGTGTGCAGGGCGACGCCAGCTGGCGCACGTCCCCGGAGCATACCCTGCGTAGCGGCTTTTATGTCCAGCGCGAGCGCTCACCGTTCAGTGCCACGTCGAACGTCCTGCCCGTCGACGAGAACGGTGTGCAAACCACCGACCAGCCGATCTCTACCTTCGATTCCGGCAGCAAGATCGGATGGATCTACAGCTATTATCTGCCGGACGAGTGGAAGATCGTCCCGACCGTTACCGTCAATTTCGGTGCGCGTTACGATCAGTTTGCCGAGTATGTCAGCGAGCGGCAGCTGAGCCCTCGGGTCAATGTGGTTTGGCAGCCGAGCGACGTGACAACCTTTAAAGTCGGCTATTCGCGCTACTTCACGCCGCCCCCATTCGAACTGATTGCAGCGCCGACGATCGCGCTCTTTGCCAACACCACGGCGGCACCCGCCGTCACTCTCGATTCGACGCCCAAGGGGGAACGATCACATTACTTTGATGTTGGCGCCACTCAAATCATCCTGCCAGGGCTCAAAGCCGGGGTCGACGCCTATTACAAGATCGCCAGCGATTTGATCGATGAAGGACAGTCGGTGCGCCGGTCTTCTTCACCCCGTTCAATTACCAGAAAGGACTGGTCAAGGGTATCGAACTGACCCTCAGTTATGAGCTCGACAACTGGTCGTTCTATGGCAATCTCTCCGCCGGTCAAGAGCTCGCTGAAAACATCATTTCGGGTCAATTCAACTTGTCGCCGGATGACCTGGCCTTTATCACGAACAGCTACATCCACACCGATCATGACCAGACCTATACATCCTCGGCCGGCATCAAGTATACGCTTCCTCCTTATAATACACGGTTTGCCGTCGACCTCACCGCCGGCAGCGGGCTCCGAACCACCAACCCGGGCGGGTCCCCGAACGGGGCCGCCTTACCCGGCTATCAGCAGGTGAATTTCAGCATTGTCCAGCCGATCGACACCGGCTTCTTGAAGGGGATGGAGCTGCGCTTCGACGTTATCAACCTGTTCGACGAGGTCTACCAGATGCGCAGCGGTACCGGGCTCGGCGTCTTCGCGCCGCAATTCGGCCTGCGCCGCACATTTTTGGCCGGATTGACGCAACGTTTCTGACGCGGCGGCGCTCTCCACGAATTCGCCACGATCACTCTCTCGTCTTGCTGGTCGCCGTGGCGCCATACTCCGCACGGTTCCGGCTCATCAAATGAATTGCAGAGGTCCCTCGTGAACGACCCCGCCGCCTCCCTCTCGGTCGTTAAGCTCTTTCTTAATGCCGACCCCGTCGTCAAAGGCGTGTTGCTGCTGTTGCTCGCCGCATCGGTGTGGAGCTGGGCGGTCATCATCGACAAGCTCCGGCGGCTCGGAGCGGCGAGCCGATCTGCCCGCGATCACGAGGCGCGGGCCGCCGCCGCCCAGTCGGCACGAGAGCTGCTAGCGACGGAGGGGCACCGCGAAGCTGCCGATCCAGCTGGCCTGATGCTTGCGGCTGGGTGGGCCGAGAGCATCGCCCAGCCGTCGCCAGAGACCGAAACCGCCGGAGAACGACGCGACCGCATCGAGCGTGCGATGCGGCTTGCGCTCAACGCAGAATTGCGAGGACTCGAGGTGCGTCTGCCGTTTCTCGCCACCCTCGGCTCGGCGGCGCCGTTCATCGGCCTCTTTGGCACGGTCTGGGGGATCATGCGCAGCTTCGAGGGGATCGCTGCGGCGCACAACACCAGCCTCGCGGTCGTCGCGCCAGGGATCGCCGAGGCCCTGTTTGCCACCGCGATGGGTCTCGCCGCGGCAATCCCGGCAGTCGTCGCCTACAACAAGATCACGGTCGATCTCGGCCGCTTCGCCGGGCGCATGCAGGGCCTGATCGGGCGCTCCGCCGGGCTGCTGTCGCGAACTCCGTTGGAGGCTTGAGGGATGGCCTTTTCGCTGCCCGCCTCGGGTGAAGTCGGCGAGGACCGTTACCAACCGCTCGCCGAGATCAACGTGACGCCGATGGTCGACGTCATGCTGGTGCTGCTGGTCATCTTCATGGTGACGGCACCGCTGCTCACCGTAGGGGTACCGCTCGATCTGCCGAAAACGCAAGCGGCGGCGATCAGCGATCCGAAACCCCCCGTTATCCTGAGCCTGAACCGGGTTGGCGAGGTGTTCATCGGCGACGAGAGGATCGACCCCGGCGATCTCTCCGAACGGCTTTCCGGCCTCGCCGCCGAAGATCCGACCCGCAT
>Ga0306923_10001587_pt1 | contig 20310 bp, 19 predicted proteins | sample sta12Can44000108_FD_203841 | JGI IMG/M metagenome (GOLD analysis project Ga0306923, IMG submission 203841) | Lab enrichment of tropical soil microbial communities from Luquillo Experimental Forest, Puerto Rico - statanox.12C.anox.44.000.108 (v2)... | ecosystem: Environmental > Terrestrial >... | reverse complement strand
GCGGTCGAGCTGATCCAGCGGATAGTCGGCCGGCAGCATGCGGTTGCCGCGCTGGCCTTTGACCGCATTGCGTGGGGCGGTGTCATTCGACGACGAGGCTGTGTTGGTGGTGCCCGACGACGACGGGGCAACGCCGGAAATCTGGCGCACCGGGGCCGTGTTCGAGAACAGGCCGCTGAGCGGGGAGATGCGGGTGCCGTCGTCGGCCATGGGGCCCAAGTCCTTTATCCAGATCGGAGGCACTATACCACCATCGGTGGGCTGACGCCAAGGATGGCGGGGCTCCCTCCGTTATCCTTGCTCCGGACTCTGGTCTGGGGCTAAATGGTGCGCATGGATACCACCATCGCCCGTCCGGAAATCCGCCCGTCGCACGTGCTCGACATGGCGACGCATTTCAAGGAGTGCGGCGCCCTCAACACCAACCTGACGCTGGCGCCGGGCGCGCGCATGGTGATCACCGACGACCTGCTGAACGGCGTGGTCACTGACCTGGCCGCCATTTCCATGGCTGCCATCGTCGCCCGCGACGGCCAGGTGGCCAAGGCGGCGGTGCTGCCGTTGGGCGTGGTGGCCTCCAAGGTGAAGGCCAAGGACCGCGCCAAGTACGAGCGCCTGTTCGCCCTGATCGAGGAAACCGCCTTCGACGACGGCGTGCGCGAAACCGCCGAGGCCCTGATCGCCTCGCGCTTTCGCGAATCGCAGATCAAGGAAATTGCTGCCGAGTTGGGCGGTACCATCGGCCCGGCGCGCGAGCGCTACCGCGCCTTCCTCGACGTGGTCAAGCTGCTGACCGAGAAGAAGATTTCCGAACCGCTGTTCCTGGATGAGTTCCAGGACTTCACCCGCACGGTGGCCGGCAAGCTGGATTTCGGCATCTACTCCCTGTGTGTGGACCGCCTGTTCACCTCCGAGCGCATTCCCATCCTGGTCAAGGTGTCGCTGCTGCGCGAGGTATGCAAATACCCGCCGCTGGTGCGCAAGGAGCTGATCACCAACCTGCTCGCCTCGCCCAAGGCCGAGCCTGAGTTGATCCGCTATGCCCGGCACGAGGTCGCCGGTGTCATGAACCGTGACCAGCTGACCGAGATCATGCTGTTCACCACCCTGAAACTGGCCTGGGCCGCCCAGCAGCGCCCCCGCGCTTAAGGGATCTTCCATGCGAGCCATCGTCTGTCCCGCCTTCGGCGCGCCGCTGGAGCTGCGCGACCTGCCGTCCCCCGCGCTCCAGCCCGGTCAGGTGCGCATCAAGGTGGCCGCCGCCGGGGTGAACTTCGCCGACACCCTGTTCATCGACGGCAAATACCAGGAGAAGGTGGAGCCGCCGCTGGTTCCCGGCATGGAGCTGGCCGGCACCGTCCTGGAGGTGGGCGAGGGTGTGGTCGGACTGGCGGTTAGCGATCGGGTCATGGCCGCCGTCACCGGCGGCGCCTTCGCCGAAGAGGCGGTGGCGCTGCAGACCGACGTCATCCGCCTGCCCGATGGGTTGGATTTCGTCACCGCCGCCGGCTTCCCGGTGGCCTACGGCACCTCGCACCTGGGCCTCAAGTGGAAGGCCGCCCTCCAACCCGGCGAGACCCTGGTGGTGCATGGCGCCGCCGGCGGCGTCGGCCTGACCGCCGTGGAGATCGGCCGGGCGCTCGGTGCCTCCGTCATCGCCACCGCGGGCGGCCCCGACAAGGTGGCGGTGGCTTGTCGGCACGGTGCCCATTACGGCATCGATTACAAGACCGAGGATATCCGGGAGAAGGTCAAGGACCTGACCGGCGGCCGGGGTGCCGACGTGGTCTACGACCCGGTGGGCGGCGCGGTGTTCGACGCCAGCTTGCGCTCCATCGCCCCCGACGGCCGCATCCTGGTGATCGGCTTCGCCTCGGGCACGGTGCCGCAGATTCCCGCCAACCACCTGCTGGTCAAGAACGTCACCGTCATCGGCGATTGGTGGGGCGCCTACCGCAAGCTGGCGCCCGAGCGGGTGCGCGATTCTCTGGCCGAGTGCGTGCAGTGGTGGGCCGAGGGCAAGCTTTCCCCCCACGTCTCCAACACTTTGCCGCTGGCCGAAGCCTCGGCGGCGCTCGACCTGCTGAAGGGCAGGGCGGCGACGGGCAAGGTGGTGCTGGTGGTGTGATGTCCCTCGCCCGCTTGCGGGAGAGGGAGGGGCCCAGCCTTAGGCTGGGAGGGTGAGGGAGCCGGGAACGAGGTGCCGGCCGGCTCGCAGACCCGTCGGGTGCCGATGACAAATTCATCCTCGGCCCCCTCATCCGCCCCTTCGGGGCACCTTCTCCCGCTTGCGGGAGAAGGGATTAACTTGCCACCGCGTGCTCGTCCGGGATGCCCGCCTGCAGCCGTTCCGCCATGCGCGAGCACTTCTGGCGCTGGCTCTCCGAGCGTAGCTGGCCGCAGGCGGCCAGGATGTCGGCGCCGCGCGACTTGCGGATGGGCGCCGAGAAGCCGTTGTCCTGCAAGATGTCCGAGAACGCCTTGACGTGCTTCATGTCCGAGCACTCGAACTCGGAACCGGGCCACGGGTTGAACGGGATCAGGTTGAACTTGGCGGGCAGGTCTTTGACTAAGCGCAGCAGTTCGCGCGCGTCGGCCGCCGAGTCGTTGACGCCCTTCAGCATGATATATTCGAAGGTGATGCGCCGCGCGTTGGAAGCCCCCGGATACTCGGCGCAGGCTCGCATCAGTTCGGCCAGCGGGTACTTCTTGTTGATGGGCATGATGCGGTCGCGCACTTCGTCGGTGACCGCATGCAGGCTGATGGCCAGATTGACGCCCAGCTCCTCGCCGCAGCGCTTCATCATGGGTACCACGCCCGAGGTGGACAGGGTGATGCGCCGCTTGGACAGGGCGATGCCCTCGCCGTCCATGATGATCTTCAGCGCCTGCGCCACGTTGTCGAAGTTATAGAGCGGCTCGCCCATGCCCATCATGACGATGTTGCTGAGCTTGCGTGCCGTGTCGTCGGGGGTGGGCCATTCGCCATAGGCATCGCGCGCCACCATGAACTGGCCGACGATCTCGGCCGGGGTCAGGTTGCGCACCAGCAGCTGGGTGCCGGTGTGGCAGAACTTGCAGGTCAGGGTGCAGCCCACCTGCGAGCTGATGCACACCGCTCCGCGCACCTCGTCCTCGTCGGGGATATAGACGGTCTCGGCCTCGTTGCCGTCGCTGAACTTGAGCAGCCACTTTCGAGTGGTATCCACCGAGACGAGGTCGCGCTCCACCTCGGGACGTTCGACCACATAGTGCTCGTCCAGGCGCCCCTGCATCACCTTGGAAATCGAGGTCATCTTGGCGAAGTCGGTTTCGCCGCGATTGTACAGCCAGTGCCACAATTGCTTGGCGCGAAACGGCTTTTCACCAATCGCGGCCATTTCGGCGGCCAGCTGCTCGCGCGACAGGCCGATAAGATTCTTCTTGGGGGCAGTGTCCATGACCGCAAGAGATAGGCATTGGCGCGACGAAACGCAACATATCCTGCCTTTGGCCAGCATGACACCTTACCTCATCCGCGTTAGGCTTCCCCTCAATCCAGGGGGAGAACGAGCCATGAGCCACCAGCACACCGATGATTCCTGCTGCCGCGCAGGCGAACTCGCCCGGCGGCATTTCCTGCGCATGGCCCTGGTGGGCGGTGTGGTGGTCGCGGCCGGTACCGCGTTGCCGTTGGTTCCCGCTCAAGCGGGCGGCACCGCCGAGGCGCTGCTGCTCTCGTGCATGGACTACCGTCTGGTGGACGACATCGTCCGCTACATGGACGGCCGCCACATGACCAATCAATACGACCACGTGGTGCTGGCCGGCGCCTCGCTGGGGGCTGTGTCCGAGAAGCTCAACTGGGGGCGCACCTTCTGGGACCACCTGGACGTCGCCATGGAGCTGCATCACATCAAGAAGGTCATCATCCTCGACCACAAGGATTGCGGCGCCTATCGCGTGGTGTTCGGGCGCGACTTCAAGGGCGAGGAAGAGCTGGCCATCCACCGCGAGCAGATGAGCAAGCTGCGTCAGGCCATCAAGGACAAACACCCCGAGCTGGAGGTGGAAACCCTGATCATGGACCTGGACGGCAAGGTGTCGCCGCTGGTCTGAGGTCGGTACCCGTCAGCGGGGCCACCACTTGGCTGCCAACCCCAGTCCGCCCAGGGCCACCGCGATGATGATGGCCACAGGTCCCGGCCAGCCGATTGCGTGCCAGGCCGGGGCGGGGACGATAGCGCCCAGGCTGCCGCCCAGGTAGTACAGGGTGACGTACAGCCCCATGGCGGCCGAGCGCGAGGTCTTGGCAGTGGCGCTGATCATGCTGATGGAGGCGGTCTGGCAGATGAAGATGCCGGCCACCATGATCGCCAGCCCGGCTACCACCACCGCCAGCACTGGCACCAGGGTCGTCGCCAGGCCGACGCACACCAGCCCCACCGCTCCGGCCAGCCCGCGCACCGCGCCGATGCGGGCGATTACCTTGCCGCCCACCGGCGCCGCCACCGTGCCCAGCAGATAGACCAGGAAGATCGTGCCCTGGCCCGTGGTGGACAGCCGGAACGGCTCGGCCGCCAGATGGAAGGTGCCGTAGGTGAAGGTGGCCACCAACGAGAACAGGATGGTGAAGCCGATGCCGAAAGTGGACGCCAGCCGGGGATTGGTCAGGTGGCCGCGCGCCGCCCGCAGGGTGTCGGCCAGCGAGGCCGAGGGGCGGAAGTTGCGCGCCGCCGGCAGCAGCGCCCAGATGGCCAGGCCGGCGGCCAGGTTGACCGCGCCGAGCACGATGAAGGCGTCGCGCCAGCCCAGAAAATCTGCCGCCACGGCGGTAATCAGCCGTCCCGACACCCCGCCCAGCGCGGTGCCGCCGGTATAGATGGCGACGACCTCGGGCACCTGGGCCGGCGGCCATTCCTCGCCCACATAGGCCATGGTGACGGTGAAGATGGCCGGCATGCACAGGCCCTGGAGGAAGCGCAGTGCCAGGATGGTCGGCAGGCTGTCGACCCAGGCAATGGCCAGGGTTGGCAGCACCAGCGCCAGGGCGCCGGCGACGATGACCCGCTTGCGGCCGAACATGTCCGCCATGGCGCCGATGAGGGGCGCCACCAGGGCAGTGGCCAGGGTCGACATGGTGACGGTCAGCCCCACTTCGGCGGCGCCGGCGTTGAAGTGCCGGGCCAGCTCGGGCAGCAAGGCCTGGGTGCAGTACATGTCGAGAAAGGCGCTGGCACCGGCGACGAAGACAGCGGTGCGGCGGCGGTCGAGGGCGATGATCGGAACTCCGAAACTTGGAGGCCGATGCTAACTGTCCCCGGGCTGGAATATCCAATATATTACACGGCGATCAATGATATGCAGGAAATATCATGGAGCTGCGCCATCTGCGCTATTTCGTTGCCGTTGCCGAGGAACGGCATTTCGGCCGCGCCGCCGAACGCCTGCGCATGGCGCAGCCGCCACTCAGCCAGCAGATCCAGGCTTTCGAGGCCGAATTGGGGGCGCGGCTGTTCGACCGCAACCGCCGCAAGGTGGAGCTGACGGCGGCCGGCGGCGCCCTGCTGGACGAAGCGCGCGACATCCTGGCGCGCGCCGCCGACCTGCCCCGGCTGGCCCGCGCGGCGGCCGGCGGCGAGGCCGGGCGGCTGGACATCGCCTTCACCGGCTCGGTCCCCTTCACCGACGTGATGCCGCGCATCCTGCGCGCTTATCGCCAGCTTTATCCCGAGGTGCGGGTGTCCTTGCGCGAGATGTCCACCGGCATGCAGATGGAGGCGGTGGCCGAGGGCAAGCTGGATATTGGCTTCGCTCGCCCGGCCGACAGCAACCTGCCGGCGGGGGTAGCGGCGCGGCGCATCCTGCGCGAACCGCTGGTGATGGCCCTGCCGGCCGACCACCCGCTGGCGGGCCGCGACCGGCTGTCGATGGCCGAGGTGGCGGACCAAGGACTGGTGATGAACCCGCGCCACATTGGCACCGGCCTGTATGACAAGATCAGCCAGTTGTGCCGCGCCGCCGGTTTCACCCCGCGCATCGCGGTCGAAGCCCATCAGATGTCCACTATGATCCGGCTGGTGGGCGCCGGCCTGGGCCTGGCGGTGGTGCCGCAGACCATGTGCCGTGTTGCTTTCGACGGCGTCGCCTTCGCCGCCATCGACGATCCCCAGGCGTTCATCGATCTGCTGCTCATCCACCGGGATACGATTGCTCCGGTGATACGGAATTTCCTGTCGGTGGTGGAGCGCAACATCTGAGCGCCGACCCCTTCGCGCTCGCCCGTGGAAGGTAGAGCACAGGGCAATATGCAACCGTAGAAACAATTTTTGCGTTAGGCACAGACTTTTGGCCTGGCGTGCTTGCCCGCAGCGCGGCTTAAGCATATCCCCTAAGCACAAACCTAGGGGATAGCAGAGGGCCTGCGATGCGCGTCAACGAGCCGATCACCGACCGTGAAATTCTCATGCCTGAGGGCGAGCTGTTGGTCAGCCGCACCGATCCGGGTGGACGCATCACCTTCGTCAACCGGGCCTTCATCGCCATCAGCGGCTATACCGAGGACGAGCTGATCGGCCAGCCCCATAACCTGATCCGCCACCCGCATATGCCTCCGGCCGCCTTCGCCGATTTGTGGGCGACGGTGAAGGCGGGGCGCCCGTGGGAAGGGCTGGTCAAGAACCGGGCCAAGAACGGCGACTTCTATTGGGTGCGGGCCAACGTGACGCCGGTGGTCGAGGACGGCCAGCTGACCGGCTATATCTCGATCCGTTCCCGCCCCTCGCGCGAACAGGTGGCCGCCGCCGAGGCGGCCTACGCCCGCATTCGCGGCGGCGACACCTCGCTGAAGGTGGTCGAGGGCGACGCGGTGCCCAACCGCGTTTCGCACCGCGCCAAGGTGTTCCTGTCCGCCGTCACCGGCAGGCTGATGGTGCTGTTCGCCGGCCTGATCCTGATGATGGCGCTGGTGGGCAGCCTTGGCTTGACGGGCATGCGCGACACCAACGGGGCGCTGCGTGAAACCTTCGAGCACCGCACCGTGCCGGCCGGCCAGATCGGCGATATCATCGACCGCATGCGCGACAACCTTCAGCAGCCAACCTTGCTGGTGATCGACCTGCGCGACGGTGCGGACGAGAAAGTGATCCAGGGCCGGATTGCCCGCATCCAGGACAATATCGCCCAGATCAACGAGCTGTGGGGGCGCTTCAGCGCCAAGCACATGACCCCCGACGAGGCCCAACTGGCCGCCAAGTTCGCCCAGCAGCGCACCGACTTCGTCCAGCAGGGTCTGCTGCCGGCCATCGAGGCGGCCAAGGCATCCGATCCGCTGCGCATCGAATCCCTGTTCGCCAAGCAGATCGTGCCGCTGTTCGAGGCCGCCCACGCCACCAACCGCGAACTGTTGCAAATGCAGATCAAGGTGGCCGGCGATGATTTCGCCGAAGCCTCGGCCGACTTCAACTTCCACCTGTTCACCATGCTGGCCATCGTGGTGGTGGCGGTGGTGGTCACCGCCATCGGCGGCCGGGTGTTGCTGCAGGCTGTGCGCCGTCCACTCGCCCGGTTCGAGGGCCATTTCGACTCCATCGCTCGCAGCGACTTCAGCCACGATATCGAGAACCCGGCGGCCGCGGAGTTCCGGCGCCTCACCGTGCTGTTGCGGGCCATGAAGGCCAAGCTGGCCTATAACGCCCAGGAGCGCGCCGAGCACGAACGCAAGGCCAACGAAGAGCGCGCCAAGGCGCTGGAGGACATGGCCACGACGGTGGAGCGCGAGGCCGGCGCGGCGGTGGAGAAGGTCGCCGGGCGCACCGCCCAGATGGCCGGTGATGCCGAGGCCATGGCCCACTCCGCCGGACGCGTGTCCGAGCATAGCTCGGGCGTGGCCGCGGCGGCCGAGGAGGCCCTTGCCAATGCCCAGGCGGTGGCCGGCGCCGCCGAGGAGATGGCTGCCTCGATCCAGGAAATCGCGTCGCAAGTCGCCTATGCCGGCGACGTCACCCGAACTTCGGTGCAGGAGAGCGAGCAGGCACAGCACACCATCGCCTCGCTGGCCGACGAGGTGGCCAAGATCGGCGAGATCGCCACCCTGATCTCGGCCATCGCCGGCCAGACCAACCTGCTGGCGCTGAACGCCACCATCGAAGCGGCGCGCGCCGGCGAGGCCGGCAAGGGGTTCGCCGTCGTGGCCAACGAAGTGAAGAATCTGGCGACCCAGACCGCCCGCTCCACCGAGGAGATCACCACCCAGATCGGCAAGATTCAGGCGCTGACCCACGACGTAGTGGCCGTGGTGGACGGCATCGGCGGTTCGATCCGCCGTATCGACGAGGTATCGGCCTCCATCGCCGCCGCCATGGAGGAGCAGAGCGCCGCCACCGCCGAGATCAGCCGCAACGTGGTCGAGACCAGCTCGGCGGCGCAAGAGGTGTCCAAGCTGATCGCCAGCGTCTCGCGCGACGCCGCCGAGACCGGCGGCCAGGCTGGCGACGTGCGTCAGGCATCGTCCGAGGTGTCCCACTCCATCCACGAGCTGCGCCAGGTGCTGGTGCGCATCGTCCGTACCTCCACTAAGGAGGCCGATCGCCGCATCTGCCAGCGCGTGGCCGTGCGGGTGCCGTGCTCCGTCACCATCGGGTCCGAGACCCTGGCCGGCGAAACCGAGGACATCTCGGCCGGCGGCGCCGCCGTGTTGGGCACCCCCGAGACCCCGGCCGGCACCCGCGTCACTCTGTCACTCGCCGGCCAGTCTATGACCTGCGACGTACGCACCTGGGAAGATGGCAGGATGCACCTGGTCTTCATGGATAGCCGCGAGCGCGGCCAGGCCCTGGTCAGGGCCGTCACCGGCCGCGACGCACCCTGCGTGGCGTAACGCTTTCCGCCCTCCCGCGCTCTGGGCGTGGGAGGGCGATGCCAGGCCTTCATTGCCGTTTTGCTGCACTGCAAAAAAATTCTTGCATCGGCTTCCGAACGAGGTATCCTGTGCCTCATGTTGCAGTGCACAAAGACCCCAGCCTGGCGGTCGGCGGCTTAAACGAAGGACCAACACCATGACCGTGAAGATCGAAGGTTTCGACAAGTTCATCGGCTTCGGCAAGGACAACGCCGAGGCTGTGGTTAAGAGCTCCACCCTGGCCGTCAAGGGCTTCGAGGAGATCGCCAAGGCCTCGCAGGCCTATCTGGCCCAGTCGGCCGAGAAGACCGACGCCGCGGTCAAGGCCCTGTTCGCCGTGAAGACCCCGGCCGAGTTCGCCGACCTGCAGGGCAAGCTGGCCCGCGAGTCCATCGAGGCTGCCATCGCCGAAAGCCGCAAGCTGGCCGAGCTGTCCCAGTCCGTGTTCTCTGCCGCGCTCGAGCCCTTGAACGCCCGCATTGCCGCGTTCCAGTCGCTGGTCAAGTCCGCCGCTTGATCTGCCACTTGGGTTGAGTGCGGTTGGGGACCGGGTTCCTCCTCCCACCCGGTCCCCAGCTTTTCCAAGCGCATCCAAGTACCGACTGACGCCCGCCCCATCCTCCCTGGGGCGGGCGTTTTTTCGTCCCAAAAATGTTTCAATCGCGGGCCTGCTCCTCTACCCTTTCGGTGAGGAGGAACTATCCGTATGCGCTTTAACGGCACCGAGTCCTACATCGCCACCGACGATTTGATGGTCGCGGTCAACGCGGCGTTGACGCTTGAGCGCCCGCTGCTGGTCAAGGGCGAGCCCGGCACCGGCAAGACCGTGCTGGCGCAGGAGGTGGCCAAGGCGCTGGGGCGCGAGCTGATCGCCTGGCACATCAAGTCCACCACCAAGGCCCAGCAGGGCCTGTACGAGTACGACGCGGTGGCGCGCCTGCGCGATTCCCAGCTGGGCGACGGCCGGGTGCACGACATCGCCAATTACATCGTCAAGGGCAAGCTGTGGCAGGCCTTCGAGGCCGAGACCGTGCCGGTGCTGCTGATCGACGAGATCGACAAGGCTGACATCGAGTTTCCCAACGACCTGCTGCTGGAACTGGACCGCATGGAGTTCCACGTCTACGAGACCAAGCAGGTGGTCAAGGCGCGCCAGCGCCCGCTGGTGATCATCACCTCCAACAACGAGAAGGAGTTGCCCGACGCCTTCCTGCGCCGCTGCTTCTTCCACTACATCCGCTTCCCTGACCAGGACACCATGGCCCGCATCGCCGAGGTCCATTTCCCCGGCGTCAAGCCCATGCTGCTGCGTGAGGCATTGAGGGTTTTCTTCGAGGTGCGCGAGGTGCCGGGACTGAAGAAAAAGCCGTCCACCTCGGAACTGCTGGATTGGCTGAAATTGCTGCTGGCCGAGGACCTGGGCCCCGAAGACCTGCGCGACAAGGATACGCGCTCGTTGATTCCCCGGCTGCACGGCGCCCTGCTGAAGAACGAGCAGGACGTCCACCTGTTCGAACGCCTGGCCTTCGCCAGCCGGGGCGGCCGCTGAGTCCGGCATGTTCCTTACCCTCTTCCTCGCCCTGCGCGATGCCAAGGTGCCGGTCAGTCTGCGCGAGTACCTGACCCTGCTGGAGGCGGTGGTTAAGGGCGTGGCGGAATTCTCGGTGGAGGGGTTCTATTACCTGGCGCGCGCTACCCTGGTGAAGGACGAGCGGCATCTCGACAAGTTCGACCGGGTCTTCGCCACCACCTTCAATGGTTTGGCGGGGGCGGGCGAGGGGAGCACGGGCGAGGAGCTGCTGCTGGCGCTGCCCGCCGACTGGCTGCGCGCCATGGCGGAAAAGCTGCTGTCGCCTGAGGAATTGGCCGATATCCAGGCCATGGGCGGCTTTGACGAGCTGATGCGCACGCTTCGCCAGCGGCTGGCCGAGCAGAAAGGGCGGCACGAGGGCGGCAGCAAGTGGATCGGCACCGCCGGCACCTCGCCCTACGGCGCCTATGGTTCCAACCCGGCCGGCGTGCGCCTGGGCCAGGAGCGGAACCGCAATAAACGGGCGGTCAAGGTGTGGGACAAGCGCGAGTTCCGCAACCTCGACGACGGGCTGGAACTGGGCACCCGCAATTTCCGTATCGCGCTCAGGCGCCTGCGCCGCTTCGCCCGCGAGGGTGCCGCGACCGAGTTGGACCTGGACGGCACCATCGCCTCGACGGCGCGGGCCGGCGGCATGCTGGACATCCGCATGCGGGCCGAGCGCCACAACAAGGTCAAGGTGCTGCTGCTGCTGGACGTGGGCGGCTCCATGGACGAGCACATCGCCGCCTGTGAGGAGCTGTTCTCGGCGGCGCGCTCCGAGTTCAAGCACCTGGAGCACTACTACTTCCACAACTGCCCCTACGGCACCCTGTGGAAGGACAACCGCCGCCGCCATGCCGACGTGGTGTCCACCTGGGACGTGCTGCACACCTATCCGCCTGACTGGAAGCTGGTCATCGTCGGCGATGCCGCCATGAGCCCGTGGGAAATAGTCACTCCCGGCGCGGCGGTGGAGGAATGGAACGAGGAACCCGGCCAGCTGTGGCTGGACCGCCTGCTGGCCGCCTGGCCCAGCGCGGCGTGGCTCAACCCCTCGCCTCAGCGTGTGTGGCAGTGGACCCAGTCCACCCAGATGCTGCAGCAGATCATGGCGGGGCGCATGTTCCCCTTGACCCTCGATGGCCTGGACCTCGCCATGCGCTCTCTCAATCGTAGGGCGGTGTTGGCCTAATCGCTGATCGAGGCCCTCATTCCCCCCGCTCGATCCGTTCCAGCACCGGCCAGAATTCCTGGAAAATGCGCTGTTTGTCGGGGGCGGTGCGGCCACCCTGATCGGGGTGGAAGGCCCGTGCGAAGGCGCGCTTGGCCTCGCGGAAACGGCGGTCTTGGACGATTGGTTCCCCCGTTCCTGTGCTATTGCCGGCGCGAGCGCGGGTGATGTCGAGGGCCTCCTTCAGCATCTCGACCTTGTTCTCGGCCAGTCGAGCCCGTTCCTCGGCGTCGACCTTGCGTGCCTGCGCCCGCTCCAGCTCGGCTGCCGGGCTCACGGCCGCCTTAATGAGGGCCTGTTCCAATTCCGCCGTCATTCGAGCCAGTTCCGCCCGCAGGCGCTCCACCTCGGTGGCCTGGGCGGCTCGCAGCTTTTCGTTCTCGCGTTGGAAGGCGCGCTGCAATTGGTTGGTCAGCTGTTCTAACTGCGCCACCCGGTCGCGCTGGCGGCTCAGTGCGCGGGCGTTGGCGACGTTCAGCCGTTCGATCTCGTGTTCATAGGTCGCGGCAACCTTGGCGGCCTCGCCGCCGGGCCGTTTGCGGCCCCGGAGCCGCCACAGCCAATAGCGGATGGTTTTGCCCGTATCGGCCAGGGGCTTTGCCATAGACAAGGCCCCACCCTCGCCATTCTGGGGGTTCATCATCTGCTCGGTCAGGGCGAAAGCGCGCGAGATGTCGCGATCGTCATGTGAAGCGCTCATGCCGGAAGTATGAGGCAAAATTCCCAGGTGGAAAAGCACCCGTCCGGCTGCCTATCGAACCCGGAATGGGGGAAGTGCGCTTCCTCCCCTTGCTCCCGCCGTCCCAACGCCTATACTTCCGGGCTTATGTTTTCCCATTTCCAAGGGCGTTTACCCATGAAGGGCGAAGTCAAGAAGGTGGTGCTGGCCTATTCGGGCGGCCTCGATACCTCGATCATCCTGCGGTGGCTGCAGGACCAGTACCAGTGCGAGGTGGTGACCTTCACCGCCGATCTCGGCCAGGGCGAAGAGCTGGAGCCGGCGCGCAAGAAGGCCCAGCTCATGGGCATCAAGGACGAGAACATCTTCATCGACGATCTGCGTGAAGAGTTCGTCCGCGACTTCGTCTTCCCCATGTTCCGCGCCAACGCGCTGTACGAGGGCGTCTACCTGCTGGGCACCTCCATCGCGCGGCCGCTGATCTCCAAGCGCCAGATCGAGATCGCCAATTTGGTTGGCGCCGACGCCGTGTCCCATGGCGCCACCGGCAAGGGCAACGACCAGGTCCGCTTCGAGATGGGCTATTACGCCCTCAAGCCCGACATCAAGGTCATCGCCCCCTGGCGCCTGTGGGACCTGACCAGCCGCACCAAGCTGCTGGACTTCGCCGAGAAGCACCAGATTCCGATCGCCAAGGACAAGCGCGGCGAGGCTCCGTACTCCACCGACGCCAACCTGTTGCACATCTCCTACGAGGGCAAGGCGCTGGAGGATCCCTTCGTCGAACCCGACGAGGATATGTTCACCCGCTCGGTCAGCCCGGAAAAGGCTCCCGACAAGCCGACCTACGTCGAGATCCAGTTCGAGCGCGGCGACGCGGTCGCCATCGACGGCGTCCGCATGACCCCGGCCCAGCTGCTGACCAAGCTGAACGAGCTGGGCGGCGCCAACGGCATCGGCCGCCTGGACCTGGTGGAGAACCGCTTCGTCGGCATGAAGTCCCGCGGCGTCTACGAGACCCCCGGCGGCTCGATTCTGATCGTCGCCCACCGCGCCATGGAGAGCATCACGCTCGACCGCGGCGAGGCGCACCTGAAGGACGAGTTCATGCCCCGCTACGCCGAGCTGATCTACAACGGCTTCTGGTTCGCGCCTGAGCGCATCGCGCTGCAGCAGATGGTTGACCACATCAGCCAGAACGTCTCGGGTGTCGTCCGCCTGAAGCTGTACAAGGGCAACGTCACCGTGGTCGGCCGCAAATCGGAAAAGAGCCTGTACCGCCTCGACTACGTCACCTTCGAGGAAGACAGCGTCTACGACCAGCGCGACGCCCAGGGCTTCATCAAGCTCAATGCGCTGCGCATGCGTTTGGCCAAGATGGCGCGCGGGTAAATCCACGCTTATCCATGACGACGCGAAGGGGCGGGAGGCAACTCCCGCCCCTTTTCTTTTTTGGTGTCATTGGCGTCGGAAAAAACGCGCCCAGGCTCTGGAAAATCCCCTTTGGGATACCGTTATCAATCAGGCGGGCGGTTCGGCCCGCTTTGGCCTGGGAGGCATTCCATGACCATCCGCGTGGTGATTCTCGCCGCCGCTCTGGCGTTGCCGGGGGCGGCCTTCGGTGCATTGGTGATACAGGGTAATTCGGACAAAGGCCCCGTGCTGACCGACGACAGGGGAATGACCCTGTACACCTTCGACAAGGACGAGCCGGGCAAGTCCATGTGCGTCGACGCCTGCGCCCAGAACTGGCCGCCGCTGAAGGCCGATGCCGGGGCCAAGGCCACAGGCGAGTATTCCATCATCAAGCGGCCCGACGGCTCCATGCAGTGGGCTCATCGCGGCAAGCCGCTGTATCTGTGGAGCAAGGACAGCAAGCCGGGCGACACCATGGGTGACGGCTTCAAGGACCTCTGGCACGTCGCCCGCCCGTAAGCGGTTACCGTTGTTGGGCGAACCCTCCTGACACGGATGTCGTCAGGAGGGTTTTGCTGTTCCCATGGCAGGCAAACCAACCCGGAGGATTCCCATGACGCCCGTTGCCGTCTGGTTTGAACTTCCCACTCAGGATCTTGACCGTGCCGAGGCCTTCTACCGCGCTGTGTTAGGCCACCCCATGCGCCGCGAGCGGTCGCCCGACGGCAGCATCGATATGGCCATGTTCGACCCGCCTGACGCTGAATTCAAAGGCGCCCTGGTTAAGGGCGAGCATTTTAGCCCCGGCATGCAGGGAGCCTTGGTGTATTTGAGCGGCGGCGCCGACCTGGCAGTGCCGCTGGCCCGGGTCGAGCCCGCTGGCGGGCGCGTGGTCATGCCCAAGACCGCCATCGGGCCTTATGGCCACATCGCCATGTTCATCGATAGCGAGGGCAACCGGGTCGGGCTGCATTCCATGGACTAGCTTCCACCCAGGGGGAAACGTGCGGCGGGCGGTCGTTGGCCGCCCGCGACCTCGCCCGGCCACGTGGTGCTTCGTATGGGTATATACCCAACGGGATGCCGTGGCTCGGCTTCAGCAAGTATTGCGTGTCGTCAGCATGGGGATGTACCTTCCCCAGTCTTTCACTGGGGATCGCGATGGCAAGGCTGGGGGCGTATTTGGTCATTCTCAGCGTTTCGACGGCGCTGTTGGCCATCGGTATCAGCGTTTATGCGCTGGTGACACCCTATCGTGAACTCAGCCTGATTCGGAGAGGCAACTCTGCCGCCGCCTATAGCCTGGGCGGCGGCGCCCTCGGCCTAATGGTTGCCGTCGCCAGCGCGGCCGCGAACAGTGCCGGTGTGCGGGGCATGCTGGCGTGGGCCGCCATCGCCTTGGTGGTGCAACTCGGCCTCCACGGCATCACCGGGCTTGCTCTGTCCGATCAGAACGAGGCCGTGGCTGCCAACCGCGTCGGCGCCGGCATTTTCCTGGGAGCTGTGTCGTTGGCGGTCGGTCTGGTCAACGCCGCGTGCTTGGCCTAGTCACCTTAACGATGGTTAGATCTTCAATTCATCGACCCCGGCGTAAAGGTCGAGCGCCTCGGGGTTGGCCAGGGCTTCCTTGTTCTTTACCGGGCGGCCGTGCACTACATCGCGTACCGCCAGCTCGACGATCTTACCGGACTTGGTGCGCGGGATGTCGGCCACTGGGATCACCTTGGCCGGCACGTGGCGCGGGGTGGTGTTGTCGCGAATCTTCTTCTTGATGGCGTCGGCCAGTTGGGGCGTCAGTTTCAGGCCGTCGCGCAGGCGTACGAACAACACCACGCGCACATCGCCGGCCCAATCCTGGCCGATGACCAGGCTTTCCAGCACCTCGTCGAACTGCTCCACCTGACGATAGATCTCGGCGGTGCCGATGCGCACGCCGCCGGGGTTGAGCGTGGCGTCCGAGCGGCCGTAAACGATGATGCCCTCGTGCTCGGTCAGCTCCACCCAATCGCCGTGGCACCAGATGCCGGGATACTTGGCGAAATAGGCGTTGCGGTACTTCTCGCCGTCAGGATCGTGCCAGAAGCCCACCGGCATGGACGGGAAGGCCTGGGTGCACACCAGCTCGCCCTTCTGCCCGGCCACCGGCTTGCCCTCATCGCTGAACACCTCGACCTTCATGCCCAAGCCGCGCGCCTGGATTTCACCGCGATAGACGGCGCCCAGCGGGTTGCCCAGCATGAAGCACGAGATGATGTCGGTGCCGCCCGAGATGGAGGCCAGTTGCACGTCCTTCTTGATCTTGTCGTAGACGTAGTCGAAGCCTTCGGGCGCCAGCACCGAGCCGGTGGAGGCGATGGTGCGAAGGGCGGCCAGCGTGTGGCTCTTGGCCGGTTCCACGCCCGCCTTGGCGATGGCGTCCAGCCATTTCGCCGAGGTGCCGAAGAAGGTGATGGCCTCGGCGTCGGCGTAATCCCACAGGATGCGGCCTTCCTGCGCCGACGGGTTGCCGTCATAGAGCAGCACGGTCGCTCCCACCGCCAGCGCGCTGACCAGCCAGTTCCACATCATCCAGCCGCAGGTAGTGAAATAGAACACGCGGTCGCCGGGTTTGGCGTCCGACTGCAGCACGTGTTCCTTCAGGTGCTGGATCAGGGTGCCGCCGGCGGAATGGACGATGCACTTGGGCGCGCCGGTGGTGCCCGACGAAAACATGATGTAGAGCGGATGGGCGAAGGGCAGGCGGGCGTATTCGATCGCCTTGGCGGGGAAGGGGGCGATGAAATCGGCGAGATGCACCGCCTTGGGCACGCCCGCGATGTCGGCGCGGTCCTCGGTGTAAGGCACGATGACCACTTGGCGCAGGCTGGGCATGCCGGCGACGATCGCCGGCAGCTTGTCCAGCGACGAATGGCGCTTGCCGGAATAGAAATAGCCATCGGCCGAGACCAGCACCTTGGGTTCGATCTGGCCGAAGCGGTCGAGTACGCCCTGGATGCCGAAATCGGGTGAGGCCGATGACCAGATAGCGCCCAACGACGCGGCGGCCAGCATGAAGGCCACGGTCTCGGGCATGTTGGGCATGTAGCCGGCGACCCGGTCGCCCTCGCCCACGCCCGCCGCCTTCAGCGCTTGTTGCAGGCGCGACACCAACTCGTGCAACTGAGCGAAGGAGAGGCGGCGCTTCACCTTATCCTCGCCCCAGAACACCAGCGCGTCGGCTCCATCATGGCGGCGCAGCAGGTTCTCGGCGAAGTTTAGCCTCGCCTCGGGGAACCATTTCGCCCCCGGCATCTTGTGGACGTCGTCCACCGCCACCGCGCCAGGACCGTCGCCGATGATGCCGGTGAAGTCCCACACGGTGCGCCAAAACTCGGCCGGGGCCCCCACCGACCAGCGCCACAGGCTGGGATAGTCGTGCACGGCGGCGCCGAAGCGCTGGTTCACGTCACGGATGAAGGCGGTCAGGTTGGCGCGGGCGGTCCGCTCGGGCGCCGGTTGCCACAGCAGCGTCGACATGGATGAGGGGCTCCCTGATGTGGTTTTTCCCCTAGTCTAAGCCGAAAAGGGCACCCCCGTCAGGCAGGGAATTCCTGCGTCTCCAGGACGGTGCGGGCCTTGTCGCGATGCTGGTCGGTAATGTACGGCAGCACCGCCCGGACGGCGGCGGTCAGTACCGCCAGGTCGTCGGTGTAGCCCAGCCCGACCACGAAGTCCGGGATGGCGTCGAAGGGCAATATGAAATAGGCGATGGCGCCGAACAGGATGGCCTTGACCCGCGTGGGCGTCGCTGGGTCGGTGGCGCAGAACCAGATGGCAAGCACCTGGTCGATGAAGGGGACGCGGCCGGCGGTGCGGCGGACCTTGTCCCAGAAGGCGTCGGGGCTGACCGTTTCCATGCGGTGCCATTTAGGCGCAACGGCAGGGCGGTCAAGGCCGCGGCGGCGTACGGGCAAGAAAAAAGCCCCCGGGCTTTCGCCAGGGGGCCTTTCCTTTGGGATCGTCGCCGGATTAGGGCAGGACGATCTCGACGCGGCGGTTCTGGGGCTCGCGGACGCCGTCGGGGGTCGGCACCAGCGGCTCGCTCTCGCCCTTGCCGACGACCGAGATCTGGTCGGCCGGGATGCCCTGCTTGACCAGCTGGTCCTTGACGGCGTTGGCGCGCTTGAGCGACAGGGCCATGTTGTACTTGTCCGAGCCCGAGCGGTCGGCGTGGCCGGTCAGCGAGACGCGGGCGGCGTTGCCCTGCTTGGCGGCGGCGGCGGCCGGAACGGGGGCCGGGGTCGGAGCCGGGGCGGCGAACTTGTAGGTGAAGCCGACCAGCACCGAGTGGTTCTTGTACTCGGCGTTGTGATCGTTGGCCGGGCCCATGTCGGTGTCCAGGGTGGCGAAGTAGCGATACTGCGCCTTCAGGGCCAGATTGGCGCTCACGTCGTAGGACACGCCGGCGATGCCCTGGTAGGCGAAGCGGTTGTCCGAGTTCTTCGGGGAGGTGCCGCCGAAGTCGCCGTCAAGCCAGGCCCAACCGATACCGGCGCCCAGGAAGGGATGCCACGAGGACTGCGGCAGGAACTCGTAGATGCCGTTGACCATGGCGCTCCACGACTTCATGTCGTCGTTGTGGCGGTAGCCCGCTTCCAGCTCCACCTTCGGGCCGCCGAAGTTGTAGCCGACCTGGCCGAGACCCACCCAACCCCAGTTGGAGTCGGAGCCGGTGACCTTGGGGTCCTGCTGGTAGTTTCCGCCGCCGTCGAGGCCGACGTACCACTGGGCATTGGCGACGGCCGGAGCGCCGATCATCAGAGCGGCGGCGGCGAGGATGGACTTCATGGTTCGCATGTCTGCGGCCTTCCTTATGGGGCTGGTTCGCAAGGTTTGTAAGCGTTCTACCCCAGGGAACGCGCTCGCCTCAAGCGAGCAGACCGCCACCTCTTTCGATTCCTTTAATGTGTGGCATTCTCGCAACGGTGTGGCGCGCACAGCCCGCCGGGCCGTTCAGGCGGCGCCCTCGTCGCCCTCGGTCGGCGGCTCGACCTCGACCTGCGACATGCGTTCGGCTTGCTCCTTGAGTCGGCGGAACGAGCGCACGCTGACCGGGATCAGCAGCAGGTAGAGAGTACCCACCGCGGCCAAAGTCTTCCACGGCTCGGTGACCAGGAAGGCGGCCAGCACGCCGATGATCAGCAGGATGGGAAGGACCCAGGCGTTGGGAATGCGCACCTTCTTGAACGAGAAGGTGGGGATGGTGCTGACCATCAGGAACGAGACGCCCAGCAGAAACACCGCCACCAGGGTGGGGCGGTTGAAAAAACCGGCTCCGAACTCGAAGCTGGCCACCATGGGCAGCAGCACCACACCGGCCGCGGCCGGTGCGGGCACGCCGGTGAAGAAATTATAGGCGTAGGGCGGCAGGTCGGCCTGGCCCAGCATGGTGTTGAAGCGGGCCAGGCGCAGGCCGCAGCAGACCGTGTAGAGTAGGACCATGGCCCAGCCCAGGCCGCCGGCGCCCTGCATGGTCCAGAAGTACAGCAGCATGGCTGGGGCCACGCCGAAGCTGACGAAATCGGACAGGGAATCCAGTTCGGCGCCGAACTTCGAGGTGCCCTGCAGCAGGCGCGCCACGCGGCCATCCAGGCCGTCCAGGATGCCGGCCAGGATGATGGACAGCACCGCCTTTTCCCACGCCCCATGCAGGCCGAAGCGGATGGAGGTCAGGCCGGCGCACAGCGCCAGCAGGGTCAGGATGTTGGGAATCAGCCGGTTGATGGACAGGCCCGGAATCCGGGGCGGCCGGATCACCTTGCTGCGGCGGACTCGGTGGGGCCTGGGTTTGAACATCAGCGGATTTCCCCCTGCCGGGCGGCTTCGGAAGATTGGGTGTCGGCCAGCACGGTCTCGCCAGCGATGCAGCGCTGGCCGCAGGCCACCATGGGCTCGACCCCGTCAGGCAGGTAGACGTCCACGCGCGAACCGAAGCGGATCAGGCCGAAGCGCTCGCCCGCCCGCACGTCCTGGGACTCGGACAGATCGCACTTGATGCGGCGGGCCACCAGGCCGGCGATCTGGACGAAGGCCACGTCGGCTCCCTCGGCGGTCTGCATGCGGACAGCCATCCGCTCGTTATCCTCGCTGGCCTTGTCCAGCGAGGCGTTCAGGAACTTGCCCGGCTTGTAGGCGATCTTGGTCACGCGGCCGTCTATGGGAATGCGGTTCACATGCACGTCGAACACGCTCATGAACACCGATACCCGCATGCGCGGTTCGCTGCCCATGCCCAGTTCGGCCGGCGGCACCGCATGGCCCACCAGGCAGACCACGCCGTCGGCCGGGCTGACGACCAGGCCGGGGCGGATTGGGGTGATGCGATCGGGGTTGCGGAAGAAGTAGATGCACCAGGCGGTTAGCGCCAGCCCCAGCCAGCCCAGCGGCGTCCACAACAGGCCCAGCAGGAAAGAGGCGATGGCGAAAAGGGCGATAAACGGCCAGCCCTCGCGGTGGATGGGCAGCCAGATGTACTTCGCCATGGAGATTTCTTG
>Ga0306923_10001582_pt1 | contig 20367 bp, 15 predicted proteins | sample sta12Can44000108_FD_203841 | JGI IMG/M metagenome (GOLD analysis project Ga0306923, IMG submission 203841) | Lab enrichment of tropical soil microbial communities from Luquillo Experimental Forest, Puerto Rico - statanox.12C.anox.44.000.108 (v2)... | ecosystem: Environmental > Terrestrial >... | reverse complement strand
TTCGCCCGCGGCAGCGGCGAGCCGCCCGGTGTCGGCGGCGTCGGCGGAGCATTCGTCGACGCGTTACGCGGCCAGATTGGCGGGCGCTCGCTCAACGTTTACCCCGTCAATTACCAAGCGAGTACCGACTTCAGCAGTCCCGATTTCCCCCTAGGGGTCATCGACGGCATCCGTGACGCGGGAACGCACATCGAGTCGATGGCGGCGAACTGTCCCAAGACCAGGGAGGTGCTCGGCGGATACTCCCAGGGCGCGGCGGTGGCTGGCTTCGTCACCTCGGCGGCCGTACCGCCGGGCGTACCGGCCGCGATGGTGCCCCAGCCCATGCCGCCGGAGGTCGCGAACCACGTCGCCGCGGTCACGCTGTTCGGGACGCCGTCGAATCAGTTCATGGAGAAGTACGGAGCGCCGACGATCGTCATCGGCCCGCTGTATCAGCCCAAGACACTCGAGTTGTGCGCCCCCGGCGACGGAATCTGCGGTAACGGCAGCGATGCCTTTGCGCATGTGACCTACTCGCTCAACGGGATGACGAACCAAGCAGCCGGCTTCGCCGCCAGCCACCTGTAGGGCCGTTCGCCCCGCCGTGCAGAATCGCACCATGCGCGTTCTGGTCACGGGCGGTACGGGATTCGTGGGTGGGTGGACGGCCAAGGCCATCGCCGACGCGGGGCACTCCATCAGGTTTCTGGTGCGAAATCCCGCTCGGCTGCAGACCTCCGTCGCCAAATTGGGCGTCGACGTGTCGGACTTCGCCGTCGGGGACATCACCGATCGCGTTTCGGTGCGGGACGCGTTGCGCGGTTGCGACGCCGTCGTGCACAGTGCCGCTCTGGTCGCGACCGACCCGCGTCAGACCGCCGAGATGCTGACCACGAACATGCAGGGCGCGCAAAACGTCCTCGGGCAGTCCGTCGAGCTCGGCCTGGATCCGATCATCCACGTGTCGAGCTTCACCGCGCTGTTTCACCCGGGCCTGGAGGTGCTGGCGGCGGATCTGCCGGTCGTCGGTGGAGCGGACGGATACGGGACGTCCAAGGCCCAGGTCGAAATCTATGCTCGCGGCCTGCAGGACGCCGGCGCGCCGGTGAACATCACCTATCCCGGCATGGTTCTCGGTCCGCCGGTCGGCGACCAATTCGGTGAGGCCGGCGAGGGCGTCAGGGCCGCCCTGCAGATGCATGCCATCCCCGGGCGGAGCGCGGCGTGGTTGGTTGTCGACGTCCGGGATTTGGCCGCTTTGCACACGGCGCTATTGGAGCCCGGGCGCGGGCCGCGGCGCTACACCGCGGGTGGCCATCGGGTGCCCGCGTCCGAACTCGCGAGCATGCTCGGTCACATCGCCGGGACTCCGATGGTCGCCGTCCCGATTCCGGACACCGCGCTGCGGGTTGCGGGTGCCGTACTCGATCGGGCGGGCCGGTTTCTGCCCTTCGACACGCCCTTCACCTCGGCGGGGATGCAGTACTACACCCAGATGCCCGCGTCCGATGATTCGCCCAGCGAACGAGAACTCGGCATCACGTTTCGGGATCCGCAGGAAACCATGGCCGACACGTTTGAGGCCATCCGTAGCACAAACAGCTAAGGCCGGGCCGTACGCGCAATGCTGCGCTGGAAGCGCGCCAATTGTGCGATCCTTTGCTGGTGTCCCCGGCGGACGCGCCATCGGGCGTCGTGACGTTCTTGTTCACCGATATCGAGGGTTCGACCCGTCGGTGGGAGGCTGATCCGGAGGGCATGCGGGCCGCCCTGGCAGCCCATGACGAGGTGTTGCGCAGCGCGATCGAAGCGCACGGGGGCTGGTCGTTCAAGCACACCGGCGATGGTGTTTGTGCAGCATTCGCCTCGGCTCGATCTGCCGTCGACGCCGCGCTTGCCGCGCAACAGGAGCTTCAGTTGCCGGTCCGGATGGGCCTGGCCACCGGCGAGGCGCAGATCCGGGAGGCGGACTACTTCGGTCCGGTGCTGAATCGGGCCGCGCGGGTGATGGCCGCCGGGCACGGCGGCCAGGTCCTGCTGGCCGAGTCGACGGCGAGTCTGCTCAGCGGAGTTGATCTGCTGGATTTGGGACGGCGGCGGTTGCGGGATCTGCCGACCGCGGTTGGCGTTTTTCAGGTTCGCGCTCCCGGGCTGCGGAGTGAATTTCCGCCGTTGCGCGCGCTGGACGCGAGTCCGGGAACTTGCGGCCCGCAACGACGAGTTTCGTTGGGCGCCAAACCGAGATCCTAGAGGTGCAAGCCGCGATCCGAGCGCACCGGTTGGTGACGTTGATCGGGGTGGGCGGGGTCGGCAAGACCCGATTGGCGCTGGAATCTGTTGCGCGGCTGGCTGATGAATTCCCAGAAGGTGTATGGCTTTTCGAACTGGCAGCGGTCACCGATCCGACGGCGGTGCCCGACGCGGTGGCGGCGGTGTTGGGCGTGACCCAACAACCGCACACAACCATGGCCGACAGCGTGGCCGCCACGCTGGAGGACAGGATGCGGCTGTTGGTGTTCGACAATTGCGAGCACCTGCGGGACGCTACCGCCGATCTGGTGGAGGCCATCCTCGCGCGCTCGACGACAGTAAAGATTGTCGCGACCAGCCGCGAGGGACTTGGACTGGCCGACGAACAGCTATGGCCGGTGCCCTCTTTGGGCGTCGGCGCAGGGACCGATTCTGCGGCGGTCGCCCTGTTCGTCGAACGCACTCGCAGTGTCGCCCCCCGCTTTTCGCTCACTGATGCAAGCGAGGCCGCCGCGGTGGTGGAGATCTGCAACCGCGTGGACGGCATCCCGTTGGCGATTGAGCTGGCCGCCTCCCGGATGGCGTCAATGAGTCCGATCGAGGTGCGCGACCGTCTCGATCACCGTTTCCGGCTGCTGGTCGGTTCCCGACGAGGGCTGGAACGCCACCAGACCCTACGGCACGCGGTGGCGTGGTCTTACGACCTCCTCGGCGACGACGAAAAGGAGCTGCTGGAACGATGTTCGGTGTTCGCCGGCGGGTTTGACCTCGAAAGCGCCTGCGCGATAGCAGGATTTGACGAGTATGCAGTGCTGGATCTGCTCGATGCCCTGGTACGCAAATCGCTGCTCGTCGCCGATCGGCCAGCCGGGCGGACCAGGTTCTCCATGTTGGAAACGATCCGCCAATTCGCGGAGGAACAACTGGTCGCGCGCGGTAAAGCAAACGAAGTCCGGACCGCGCATTCCCGCTACTTCGCCGGGCGCGAAGCCGAAATCCTGGCCGTATGGGACAGCCCTCGGCAGCGCGCGGCCTACGAATGGTTGACGGCAGAACTCGCCAACCTGCGCACCGCGTTTCGGTGGGCGGCCGACCAAGACGACCTCGACACAGCGGCCGCGATCGCGATTACGGCGGCGCTCCTCGGCTTTCTTATCGAAAACAACGAGCCGGCCGCCTGGGCCGAAGAACTGATCGAGCCCGCCCGCGCCGCCGACCATCCCCGGCTTACGGCATTACTTGTGCTGGCGGCGCTCTGCTGGATGCATGGACTCCTCGAGGCGGCGGTCGGATACGTCGAAGCCGGCCTATCGGCAATGCGCAGTGGCCACGAAGACGTGCCATTCGGTCTCGACGGCTTGTTCGGTGGTGTGTACCTGGTGACCGGCGACTACGGACGGTGTGCCGAGTTGTGCCGAGCCCATATTGCAGCCGGCCGCGACCCTCACATCGCCTGGCCCAGCCTGGTCATGGCCTTGGTGACGGCGGGTTGCGGCGACGAGGCCAGGACCACCGCGAATGGTCTGGTCGACGCCGCGGAGGCCACCGGCAATCCATGGGCGCTGTCTTACGCACTGCTGGCCTATGGCTTCGCCTTCTGGGACGCCGATCCACTCGGCTCACTCGACGCCTTGCGCCGCGGCTTAGTTATCGCGCAAGACAACGGTATCCGATTCACCGAGACATACTTGGCAGTCAATCTTGCCCGACTCGAGTTTGAACACGGCGACAAGGATGCCGCGTTGGATTACCTCAGACTCTCCATTGGGAATTACCACCACTCGGGCAACAACATGGCGTTGTCCTCTCCGCTGGCTATCCTCGCCGCATTGTTGCATCGCGTCGGACGTGCGGAGCAGGCGGCCATCATCACCGGCCATAGGTCAATGCCAATCACCTCGGCGGCTTTTCCCGAGTTCACCACCACCATTGCCGACCTTCGCCGCGTGCTCGGCGAGCAGGCGTCTGCATCGCTCGCGCGCAAGGGCGCGGCCATGACCTCCGCCGCCATGGTGACTTACGCATACGACCAAATCGACCAAACCCGAACGCAACTCGGGCAACCGAGGGCGGATTCCTAAATCCATGTGCACTCCTTCGCCCCGGCGACCGTCGCTACCTCGCTTGTGGCGGGCTATCGCGCGTCTAAGGTCGAGGCGCGATGACTGCAGACTTCGTCAAGCACCATCCGGGCGCGCCCACCGGCTTCTTCGCTTGGGAAGCCGCCGGGTTGCGATGGCTTTCAAGCGTTGACGGCGGTGTGCCCTGCGCACAGGTTGTTTCTTTCGACGCGGCCAGCCTGACTTTGCGGCGGCTTGATTCGGTGACTCCGAACCCCGAAGCGGCGCAGGTGTTCGGCAGCCGACTGGCCATCACGCACGATGCGGGAGCCGTAGCGTTCGGCGCTGGGCCCGACGGATGGGACGGGCCGGGGTTCTTCGGGCCGTTGTCGCAGCCATTGCCGATGTCGCTGCGGCGGCACCGACGCTGGGGTGATTTCTACGCCGGGGAGCGGCTGGTCCCGATGGCCGAGCTCGCGGCGGCGCGGCTCGATGCTTCGACCCGTGCCATGATCGACTCCGTCGTGGCACGTTGCCGTGCGGGCGACTTCGATGAAGATGACCAACCAGCCCGGCTGCACGGCGATCTGTGGAGCGGCAACGTGATGTGGACACCCGACGGGGTGGTGTTGATCGACCCGGCCGCGCACGCTGGTCACCGCGAGACCGACCTGGCGATGCTCGCGCTGTTCGGCTGCCCGCACTACGACGCCGTTCTCGCCGGCTACCAGCGCGTGCGTCCTCTGAAGCCCGGCTGGCACAACCGCATCGGGCTGCACCAGCTCTTCCCGCTGCTGGCGCATGTCGTGCTGTTCGGAGGCGGGTATGCGGGCCAGACGCATGCCGCCGCCCGCGCCGCACTCGCCGCCTAACCTCCTTCGCCAAGAGCTCTGCGACGCGCACCCTCGGTGAGAATTCGATCGACCTCACGGCGCAAGTACGCGGCAGCGGTCGCCAAGTCCATTGCCGCGCCGCGCGCTTTGAGTTCAGCGAGGTGCTCTGGGTCAAATGCAGCGGAGGTGGCGTCTTCGGCGCCCTGCACGAGGTCGTCCGGGGCTGTCGCAGTTGACGGGTGCGCCGCAAAAATTTCGTGGGCCAGCCCGAAGATCACGGCCGCGGGTTCGTAGCACCCCATGCCGGCGAACGCGGTCGCCAGGCCAAGTAGCTCCGCAGCGACGGGCTGGCCCAGTTGCAGATGCTGCTCGACCCCGTCTGCGTACGCGCGCAGGGCGGTGTGCCAGTCGCGACGCCGCAACGCTATCGCCCCTTGATTCGTGATGGCGCTGGCCGCCCCGGCGCGATCGCCCAGGGATGCGGCAACGTCGGCGGCTTCCTGTAGGGACTTGAGCGCCCGCTCGGGGTCTTGTTCAGTCAGTGCCAGGGCCTGGGCCAGCAACGCGTACAGGAGCGTACCCGCGGCACCGACCTGTCGGGCGGCACGAACAGCCTGCTCCGCGACCGCTGCAGCCTGGGCAGGATCGTCGAGTAGGGCTGTGGCCAGCAAGACGAGCGCATGAGCGAGCTCGAAGGGATCGTTACCGGCCCGGGCGAGCTCAAGCGACGCCTCCGCGTGCTGTCGGGCTCGTTTCAGATCACCCTGGAAGAACGCCAAGACTCCGGCGGCCGCGTGCACCCACAGATGTGTGGTCCCGAGAGCGGTCTGCGCCGTCTGCGCGGTGGCGACGAGTTCGGCGGCCCGGTCATGTTCGCCGCGAAAGACGGCCGCCATCGCGGCGTACGCGACGTCCAGGGGAAAGAGTTCGTGTGTTGAGGCACCCCGGATCGACCGCGCAACGTCGGCCCAGTCGGTGCGGTTCCATCCGGTGGGGATGCCAGTCGCCATCAGCGGGATGACCAGCCGCAGCCCTTGGTCAGCAAGCGTTGCCTCGACGGCCCAGTCGAGCGCGGCGCGGAAGTTGTCGGTTTCCAATACCAGCGCTGACGCCCAGGTGATCTGCTCGTGGCTCCGCAGGTGCGGTCCGGCCTTTTCCGCCAGGGCGACGTAGTGCGTCAAATGACGGCCGCGCAGGGCGGCCACCTCATCGCTGGCCTCCAGTCGCTCCTGGGCGTACTGGCGGATTGTTTCCAACAACCGATAGCGAACGCCGCCCGCGCCGGGATCGACATCAAGCAGAGACTTGTCCACCAGCTGGGTCAGCAGGTCCACCACGTCGCCGCTGTCGATGTCTTCCGATGACACCACCGCCTCAGCGGCGGCCAGGTCAAAGCTTCCGGCGAAGACCGACATCCGTCGCAACGCAACCCGCTCGGGCTCTCTCAGCAAGTCGTAGGACCAGTCGATCGCGTTGCGCAGCGTTTGGTGCCGCTCCAATCTGGCGCGACTGCCCCGGGCCAGCAGTTTGAACCGGTGATCGAGGCGTGAGACCAACTCTTCGGGCGGCAGGGACCGGACCCGCGCCGCGGCCAGCTCTATGGCCAGGGGAATCCCGTCCAGACGGCGGCACAGTTGAGCCACAGCCTGGCTGTTGTGAGCGGTCAGTACAAAGCCGGCGTTGGCGGCAGCCCGGTCGCAAAACAGGCGCACTGCCGCCGCCTGGCCGATCGCCTCGGGGTCAGCGTGGACCTCGGGAAGTCCCAGCCCGGGGACCGCGACGATCCGCTCTCCCGGCAGCGCCAGGCCCTCGCGGCTCGTGGTTAGCATCGTGACACCAGGACTGCGCTGAACGATCGTGTCCACCAGATCTGCGACCGCCGCCAGCAGGTGCTCGCAGTTGTCCAGCACAATCAGCAGCCGCTTGGGCGCCAAATACTCCAACATCACATCGCCCAACGCTCGGCCCGGGAATGGCCGCACATCAAGAGTCGCGGCAAGCGTCTCAAGAACCGCCGACGGATCCATGACCGGAGCCAGTTCGCACAGCCAGACTCCGTCGGGAAACGCGGGTGCCGTCGCAGCGGCCACCTCGATGGCGAGACGGGTCTTTCCGACCCCACCCACACCCGTCAGTGTCACCAACGACCGTTCGGCCACCAGAGCGCTCAGGCGGGCGACCTCGTCACCTCGTCCGACGAACGATGTCAGCTGACGCGGCAGGTTTCCCGGCATCTCGTCAAGGGATCGAATAGGCGGGAACTCGGCCGGAAGCGTGGGGTGCACGAGCTGGAACACACGCATTGGTCGGGCCACGTCGCGCAACTGGTGCTCTCCGAGATCGACCAGCTCGGCACCTTCTGGCAGGCCCTCACCGATGAGGGCCTGGGTCGCACCCGAAACCAGCACCTGATCCCCGTGCCCAGCGGCGCACAACCGAGCGGCCCGGTTGACCGCCGGGCCGTGGTAGTCGTCACCGAGAAACTCGCTGTAGCCGGTGTGCACACCCATCCGGGCCCGAAGCCGCCCTGGCACGCCCCACGTCGCGGCGGTCAGCGATCTTTGCGCGGTGAGCCCGGCCGCCACGGCGGAGTCAGCCCGGGAAAATACCGCGAAAAGTCCGTCCCCCGTGGTCTTTACAACATGACCGCCACAAGATTCCACCGCGGCCCGCACGAGCTCGTCGTGTTGGGTCAACGCCGCAGGCATCCCGTCCGGATACTGCTCCCACAGCCGGGTTGAACCCTCGATGTCCGCGAACAGAAATGTCACGGTCCCTGACGGCGGTTCGCCTATCGCATCCACCACCCCTCTTCGGCTGCACGCGAGGCGAGCATTCTCATGCTAGGAGCGCTCTCACCTCGAGTGCGAGGGTTTTCTCATTACGCGGGCACTTTGGCGGCGATCTGGTTGGCGATGTCGACGGCCGAGTTCTTCGGGTCGACGCTGCACGTGTTGACGTCGACTACGACGTTGTTTTTCACGGTGAGCGCCCGTCCGCAAGCTTTCCAACCCGTGGAAGGAGGGTCCTGCAGGGTTGAGGTGGTGCTTATGACACCACTGGCGTTGGATATCGGCCCCACGGTCCACTTCGTCTTGGACTGGATGTGGGTGTAGCCGTGGCAGGCCTGCCACTGCTGGGCGGAGGCGGCGAAGAAGTCGCCGGCTTGTTTGGCGGTGGGGAATAGCACCACGGCCTGCTCGGCGAAATGAGTTAAGTTATCGCCCTCCTGGCGATTGAGTGTCTGGTCGCGCACGTCCATGAAACCGCTGTTGGCATAGACCTGAGCTTGCGCCGAGCCGTCGATGGCCAGGCACTCCTTGGGCGTCATCGTGGCGCTGTCATCAGACATCGCATCGCGGGTGTTCGTCACCTTCATATCGGGTGTCCCCATGACAGCGTTGATCTGCTCGGGGGTCAGCAGGAATCCCTTCAGCCCATTCTCCCCAACAGGAGGCGGGGCTTTCGTGGTCGTGGTCCGCGTGCTGGTCGATGCTTTAGTGCCTTGGTCGGGTTGGCTGTGACAAGCGGCGGTGAAAATGCAGCTGCCGGCAACGGCTATAGCGGCGATGAGTTGGCGCCTGGAATCCATGCAAACAATTATGTCGCCAAAACCGCGATCTTTTTCGCTACCGGTACTGTTCGCGGAGCACCCTTTTGAGAATCTTGCCCGACGGATTGCGCGGAATCGCCTCGGCGAAGATCACCTTTTTGGGCAACTTGTAGCGCGCCAGCCGGGTGCCACAGAACTCGACGATTTGTTGCTCGTTGACCTGGCTCTGGTCGGCGACGACGACGGCGCACGCGATCTCGCCCCACTTCTGGTCGGACAAGCCGATGACCGCCACCTCGCTCACGCCGGGGATGCCGATCACGACGCTCTCGATCTCCGCCGGATAGATGTTCTCGCCGCCGGAAATGATCATGTCCTTCAGGCGATCCTTGATGTAGAGATAACCTTCGTCGTCGATCTGGCCGATGTCGCCGGTGCGAAACCAGCCGTCATCGAAGGCTTCGCGCGTGGCATCCGGGCGGTTCCAATATTCCTTGAGCAGGAAGTCGGACTTGATCACGACCTCGCCCTCCCCGCGCTCGCTGATCACGCCGTCGTCGGTGCGCACTCGGACGTCCGCGAACATGCAGGCGCGTCCGGCCGAACCGACCTTGCGCAGGGCGTCTTCACCGAGCAGCACGGTGCCGCTACCGCACGATTCGGTGAGCGCATAGCCCTGCATGACCTGCATGTTCTTGGCGGCATACATCTTGATCAGGGCCTCGGGCATGGGCGCGCCGCCGGTCATGAAAAAGCGGAAGTCGGGCGCGTCGAGTTCGGCGAACTCGGGCACCTGGCGCATGAAGTTCAGGATCGCCGGCACGCCACCAGCGATGGAAATCCGTTCGTCCACGATCAGCGACCACATCTTCGACGGATCGAGCTGCGGCATCGAGACCAGGGTGGTGCCGCGCATGGCACACAAGATGACTGTCGTCAGTGCCGCCACGTGGAACATCGGCAGGGGCAGGAGTATTCGGTCCTGGTAGCGCGAATCGGCCGTCAGTGAATTCGCAGTCGCCGCGGTGTGCACCGAGTCGTGGGTGTGCACCACCCCTTTTGGATGTCCGGTGGTGCCCGACGTGTACATGATGAACAGGTTGTCCGATCCACCGCAGTCGCAGGCCGGCTCGCCGGCGTCTGCGGCCTCGAGGCGTTCGGCAAGGGAACCGCTCCCACCCGCTGCCGGCACCCACTCGATGACGCCGCAGGGGTCTGTGTTGCCTGCCTTGATGGCTTCGGCTACCGCCGAAAACGCTTCCCCGTAGATCAATACCGTGCTGCCACTGTCGGACAGAATGAATTCCAGTTCGGCCACGGCAAGCCGGGTGTTGAGCGGCACGGCCACCGCCCCGATCTTGGCGGCGCCGTAGAACAGGCAGCAAAACTCGACGGAGTTTTGCATCAATAGCGCCACCCGGTCACCCTTGCCGACCCCGAGGGAGGTAAGCACCGCGGCGCACCGGTTGGCCAGCGCATTCATCTGTGTGTAGTCCCTACGCAGGTTCGCGGATGGCTCGACATAGGCCTCGAGCTGGGGAGAAACGACCGCGCGTTGTTTGAGCACGGCGCCGATGTTCTTCATGGGGTTCTCCGGATTGGCTGTGGCATGCTCGACGCGCCGATCACGCCGGTGTCGGCTTGCAACTGGTGGAAAGACTGGTCAATTAGCTCGGCCAGGCGGAAGGGCTCGTTCACGGCTTCCGGCGCCGCGCCGATGCCGATGCCGATGTCCTTGTTCACGCTCGCGAATGTGACGTTGAGCCCGGCGCCGGGCGGCAGGATCGGCAAGCCGGTGAACTCGACCAGCGGCGCACCGGCCAAATAAAGTTGCTCGGCCGGCCCCTTCATGTTCGATATCACCAGATTGGCGCTCGGCGCCTTCCCGAACCAGGGCAGGTCCGACATGGTCTGGCTGGCGAACAGCAACAGCGCATAGGCCTGGCGCGACGTCGTTTGCATGCGGCGCCCCTTGTCCTTCGCTTGCTGTGTGGCGCGGTTGATCTGCTTAAGACGCTCGCCGAGGCCCGCCTCGGGCGCACCCATTGCGACCAATTCGGCGCTCACCTGGTTGCCGCCGCCCCCGCCCGATTCGTCGCGCAGCGACATCGGCATAAAGGCCACCAAAGGTCTGTCGGTGGGAGCCCGGTGCTCGCGGAGGTAGTGATGTAAGGCGTCGTCGATCACGGTCATGACGACATCGTTGACGGAGGTGTCGGTCGCCTTGGCCACGGCCTTGACGTCGGCGAGCGGCAATTCCGTGTTTGCGTAGGCACGCGCCGCCGACTTCGCGGTGTTGTTGAAAAGCGTGTGCCGGGCGGTGAAAGGCAGGGACGCCGCCCGCGGCTTCAGGTTCAGCGATTGCACGCCGAGGTCGAGCGCGTCAGTACCCAGGCCGATTACATCGCCCGGCAACTTGGTGAGTCCCTTCAGCATGCTCTGCAGTCGCTGGATCTGCGAAACGCTGGGGCGCGAGCGGCGCGGCTTGTCCTCGAGGGCCATCCAGGGACCGGCCAGGGTCTTGTCGCGTGGCGAATCGCTCATGAAGTTGCGCATTACACGCAGCCCGCCTTCGCCGTCGATCAGTGCGTGGTGCACTTTGATCATGACTGCGATTCGGCCATTTGCGATACCGTCGATGATGTAGCACTCCCAGAGCGGCTGTCCCCGGTCGAGCAGGCCGGCGTTCAGAAAGGAAACGGTCTCGTAAAACTGCTGCATGGAACCCGGTGCCGGTAACTCGATGTGCCGGATGTGATAGCGCATGTCCGGCTCGACCGTTTCCCACGCCGCGACATTTTTGCCCAGCCATTTGAGCCTGTAGTTGAAGGGCTTGACCGCCGTGCTGTTCCGATAGGCGTCGAACAGGCGCGGCCCGAAAGAAGACTGCTGCCCCTTCGGTTTTTGGAAAATCGTCATGGCGGCCATGTGGAATGGCCGAGTGGGTCTTTCCAGCAGCAGGAACGACAGGTCCAGCGGGCTTATCCGGGTCATCGAACAGCCTCCTTCACAGGGGTAACCGCTAACAGGGCATCCAGTTCATCGACGAAGTAGTTGAACAGCCGCCAGCCGTCTGCGAGCACCTCGCGGTCGATCAGCATGCAGATGTTGGCTTGGCCGCAATAGCTCCACATGGTGATGTTGATTCCGGTACCGTCGGCGATCTGGCCGGTGGAGTACCAGTTGGCGAGCTTCCAGTTATCAAGGTAGAGAGCCTCCTTCGGCCCGGGCACATTGGACAGCACCACGTTGCCGAAGAGACCAAAGCTTCCGCCCCTGCGGTGTACCGCCTTGCGGATGAGCGGGATCGCCCACGGCGGGACCACCTGCATTACCGAGCTGATGTCGGCGCCGGCCTCCTTTACCGCCTTGATGTGCTCCTTCATCTCCACGTTCGCCTCGTGGCTGGCCCGAAGCCGCTCGAGCGGGTCGGCGATGTCGCTGCGCAACCAGCAGAAGTCCTGGGTCGCGAAGTTGCCCCAACCTTCCCTGTCCGCAGGCCTTTCGCCGGCGAACGGGGTTGCGCCGATCAGTGGGTGGGCGTCCGGGTCGCAGTCCAGGTCGATCAGCAGCCGTCGTATCGCCCCCGCCACGCAGTTGCTAAATACGTCGTTGATGGTGACATTGAGCGCCTTGCTCACGGTGACAAAGCGCTCGAGCGGGACGCTGTCACAGACAAAGGTGCGGCCCGCGCTGAGGGCGACGTTGATCGGCGTTTGGTGCATCTGTCCGGCCGACGGGTGGGGCGGCAAGCCGGCCGATTTGCGCTTCCGGTCCAGCGTGTATTTGTGCCACAGGCCCGTGGCGACCTTGGGCATGTTGCCGATCGAGACCTCGGGCCAGTCGCGCAAGGCCCGGCCGAGTCGGGCCGGCCACGACGGCAGGGGTGGCGGGTTGTAGGCGGGGGGATCGCCCGCCTTGACGCCCGGCTGTGGCTGATAGAACCGCTGCATCAGCCAAGAAGCACCAACGCCGTCGACGTAGGCGTGGTGCACCAGCATGACGATTGCGACCCTGCCGTCCGCGAGTCCCTCGACCACCCACGTCATCCACAGCGGCCGATTGCGGTCGAGTTGATAGGAGTAGATCGCCCCCATGAACTCGCACAGGCTCTTGTGGTCCGCGGGTGGCGGGCAGGCGACGCGGCGAACGTGATAGTGCAGCTCGAAGTCCGGATCTTCCACCCAGTAGGGGTGATTCAGGCCAAGCGGTGAGTCGAGGTACTTCCACCGCAGCATCGGCACCAGATGTATCCGGCGTGCCGACTCGGCGTAAAACCTTTCGAAAGACCAGCCCTCCGGATCGGTGGACGGATCGATGATCGCCACCTTGAAGGTGTGCATATAGGACTTCGATGTCTCCATGCCGAGCATGAACGAGTCGACACCGTTCAATCGCTTCATGACTGCACCTCGGCTATTTCGGAGTCGGGTAATCGATGAGCTCACTGTCCCGTTCCGCCTGGACCGACGTCTTGACAGCATCGGACAACTCTTTGACATTTCAGGACGGCGACGGGGATCGCAATCACAGCACCCAGTCAACCGGGGCAACCGATTGATTACTAGCGACCAAGGACCCCCTCGGCCGGTGACTTCGTGCCCTGCTCTCAGGGAAGGGTGGGGTGCTCCAATGCGCAGTGGCGCGTCCTCTCAACGGCTGCCAGGACTTCGGACAGGAGAAACGGCATGACCAAACCGATTCCGCCGCTGGATCTTTCGTGGTTGCTGATCGAGTCACCCGCCGGCACGACGCACGTCGGTGCGCTGCTGCTCTTCAAAAAACCGGCAGGCCGTGCGCCCATCGTGCGCGAGATCGTGGACGCGTATCGGGCGTGCGCGCCGATGCCGCCGTTCAACTATGTCCCGGAGCTCCTGGGTCGCGGCGCGCCCCACTTCCGGGAGGTAACGAGCTGGGACCCGTACTACCACATCGGGCACCTGGCGCTGCCCGCTCGCGCCTCCTACGACGACCTGCTGCGGCTCGTCGCCGATCTGCACGAGCCGCAACTCGATCGTGACCGGCCGCTCTTTCGGTGCTGGGTGATCGATGGGGTGCCGGACGGAATGTTCGCGATCTACACCAAGACCCATCACTCCATCATCGACGGCGAATCGGGCCTCAAGCGGCTTTACGCGGGCCTGAGCACGACCGATCAACGCTCCGTTCCGACGCCCGCCTTCGCGCTCGGCGTGCCGGAGCCCGCGCCGCACCCGCCGACGCCACTCGCTGAGCGAGTCGCCGACTCGATCCGCGGCGCAATCGCGCAATTCGAGGCGCTCAACCAGGTTTCGATCGGCGCGGTGCGCAAGGTGTTCGCCGGTCTTTTGGGGTCGCACCTCGAGGGCAGCCTGCCGTTCGCGGCGCAGCACGCCCCGACCAACGAGCCGCTCAAAATCGGGCGCAGGTTCGCGACGCTGTCGCTGCCGCTCGAGGAGATGCACGAGGTCGGCCGGCACTTCGGGGCGACCCTCAACGACGTGGCGGCCACCGTCGTCGACGGGGGCCTGCATGCCTATCTACGCGAAACCGGCCGCGCCTTTGCGCACCCGCTCATCGCGATGTGTCCGGTGTCCCTGCGTGCCAAAGACGATGCGGCGATCGGCACGCGAGTCTCGGCGATGTTCGTGCGACTCGGCGAGCCCGGCGCGAGCATGCCGGAACGCATCCGCCAGGTGGTGGACTCGGTCGCCACGTGCAAGAAGGAACTCGGCCGCATGTCCAACGAGGCGGCGATGACCTACGCGGTCGGGCTCGTAACCCTCGCGGGCCTGGGGGCGTCCACGCACCTGGACCGCGTCGCGCACCCGGCGTGCAACCTCGTCATTTCCAACGTGGCGGGCGCCAAGGAGACCCGCTACCTCAACGGCGCCCGCCTCGTCGGCATCTACCCGGTGTCCGCGCTCGCCGCCTCGATCGGGCTCAACGCCACGCTGGCGTCCTACCACGACAGCATGGACTTCGGGTTCGTCGCCAACAGCGCGGCGTTCGACGACCTACCGCAACTCGCCCGCTGCACGCTGCAGGCGTACGAGGAGCTAAGGGACGCGGCGGGAATGCGACCGGCGCGCCCAAAGCGTGCAGCTTCCCGTCACGCCAAGGTGTCCTGAACTGTCAAGAATATGTCCTGCGAGGTCAAGCAATTCGCTTTGACCGTGTCACACAGTGACAGCAGAAGAAGTAAGAACCAATCCGGACCGGAGGTTCGAAATGACCGAGATCACCGGCGGCGAATTGTTCGCCCGCGCACTGCAGGCGGAAGGGATCGAATTCCTGTTCGGCCTTCCGTCACCGGAAATCGATCCGCTGCTGGCGCAATTGCAGGCGCACGGCATCCGGATGGTGCCGGTGCGCCACGAAGCGGCCGGCGTGCATATGGCTGAGGGTCTGTACAAGACGACGGGCAAGGTCGCGGCGGTGCTCGGCAATCCCGGCCCCGGCTCGGCGAACCTTCTCCCCGGAGTCGTCACCGCGTTACACGAGGGAATCCCCGTGCTCGCCATCACTTCCCAGCACCGGCTCGGCATCGTCTACCCATCACCGCCGTCGACTTTTCAGGGCCAAGACCAACTGGACCTCTTCCGGCCGGCGGTCAAATGGGGTGGGCCGATCTTCGAGTGGGCGCGCATCCCCGAGGTGCTGCGGCTGGCATTCCGCGAGATGCATAGCGGCCGGCCGGGTCCGGTCCATGTGGAGTTGCCGGCGCCGATCCTGTATGAGACGGGCGATCCGAGCACCGCACCCGTGTGGCCGCCGGCGGCCTACCGGCTGGGGCCGCCGCAGCCGTCGGACCGCCAGCTCGATGACGCCGCGGCGCTTCTTGCCGCCGCCGAGCGCCCGGTCGTGTTCGCCGGCAGCGGCGCCGACCGCGCCGACGCTCGCGCCGCCGTGCTCGAGGTCGCCGAGCTCCTGCGCTGTCCGGCGGTCAGCTCGATGGCGGGCCGAGCCAGCGTCCCGGCCGATCACCCCAACTATGTCTTCGGGTTCGGTCCGGCGGGCGACCTCGCGCGCCGCGAGGCGGACGTGCTTCTCGTGGTCGGCTCGCGGATGGGCAACCTCGACGTCCCCTACGACACCTATTGGGGCGATCCCGAGGGCAAACGGCTCATCCAGATCGACATCGATCCGCGCCACTTCGGCGTTACCCGGCCCCTGCACCTCGGCATCCTCGCCGACGCCCGGGCAGCGCTCGACGGCATCGCCGCACGACTGCGCGCGACCGACCTCGGCACGCGCGACGGCGCGGACCTGGCGCGCTACCGCCAACTCGACGAGCAAGTGCGCACGCAGATGGCCGCGCCGATCCTCCAATGGCAGGGACCGGGCATCCACCCCGCCCATGCACTCGGCGCGATCGGCGCGGCGTTCGGACCGGACGCCGTGTACGCCACCGATGGCGGCAACACCTCGCTGTGGGCCTACAACATGCTGCCGCCGACGCGGCCGCGGTCGTATCACTCGATCCTCGAACTCGGCATGCTCGGCACCGGCATCCCCTCGGCGATCGGCGCCAAGCTCGGCGCGCCCGATCGCGAGGTCGTCTGCGTCACGGGCGACGGCGCCGCGGGCTTCAACATCATGGAGCTCCAGACCGCCGCGCGCGAGGGCATCGACATCACGGTCATCGTGTGCGCCGAGGGCTCCTGGACCATGGAGGAACTCAACGAGCTACAGCTCTACGGCACCACCTTCGGCACCAGCCAGGGTGAGATCCGATGGGACGTCGTCGCCCAGGGGCTGGGCTGCCACGGCGAATACGTGGAACGCATCGAGGACCTTGACGCGGCGCTGCGGCGCTCGCGGGACCACGTCGGCCCGAGCCTGGTCTGCCTACGCACCGACCACGACGCCAATCTCGCCATACCCGCCGAAATGCTGGGCCGCTTCTTCGAGGTCTACTCTGGACCGGCGAAGCCGGCCACCGTCTAGGAGGATCGCGGCGAGATGAAGGCAGTAACCTGCACCAACGCGAAGCTCGAGGTGGTCGACGGGCCCAGCCCGACGCCGGCCAAGGGACAGTTGCTGATCGACGTCCTGAAGTGTGGCATCTGCGGATCGGACCTGCATGCGCGCCACCATTGCGACGAACTCGCCGAAGTCATGGCCGAATCGGGATACGACGCCTTCATGCGTTCGAATCAGCACGTCGTGTTCGGGCACGAGTTCTGCGGTGAGGTGGTCGATCACGGCCCCGGCACGCGCAAGGCCCCGCGGAGCGGCACACCGGTCGTTGCCCTGCCGCTGCTGCGGCGCGGCAAAGAGGTGCACGCGATCGGGCTGTCGACGATGGCGCCGGGCGCCTATGCCGAGCAACTGGTCGTCGAGCAGTCGCTGACGTTTGCCGTTCCGAACGGGCTGACCCCCGAGATAGCCGCCCTGACCGAGCCGATGGCCGTCGCATGGCACGCCGTCCGGCGCGGCGAGGTGAGCAAGCGCGACGTCGCAATCGTGATCGGCTGCGGGCCGATCGGTCTCGCGGTGATCTGCATGCTCAAGGCGCACGGGGTGCGCACCGTGATAGCGAGCGACTTTTCTGCGGGTCGCCGCGCGCTGGCGACCGCCTGCGGGGCCGATATCGTGGTTGATCCCGCACAGGACTCGCCCTATACAACGGAGGCGGGCCGCGGACACTTAAAAGGCGTCCTCGAGGCGTTCGACCTGGCGATCGGCATGGTCGAAAAGCTCCACAGGCTGCGGCTGCCCTGGTGGCACGTTTGGCGCGCCGCCGAGGCCGCCGGCGCCGCAACTCCCAAGCACCCCGTCGTCTTCGAATGCGTCGGCGTCCCGGGGATCATCGACGGCATCATCACGAGCGCGCCGCTGTTCTCGCGCGTCGTCGTGGTCGGCGTCTGCATGGGCGCGGACCACATCCGCCCGTCGATGGCGATCAACAAGGAGATCGACCTGCGCTTCGTGCTCGGCTACACCCCGCTCGAGTTCCGCGACACGCTGCACATGCTCGCCGACGGCAAGGTCGACGTCACGCCGCTGATCACCGGGACGGTCGGGCTGCCCGGCGTCGAGGCCGCATTCGACGCGCTCGGCGACCCCGAGGCGCACGCGAAGATCCTGATCGACCCCAAGAGCGACGCCGCGAGCCCGCAGCCAGTGGGCTGAACACGCCGCTGATATCGGGATCGGTAGCGACACGGGCGGGCCGGCATTTTCGCATGCCGACGGCTATCTCGCGGTGGATGCTTAAGCCTTTCCAGACGGTGGGTTCGATCTCGAACCCGACGCAAGACCCGCGCAAGGATCACGCAAGGTGGCCGTCGCAGCCTCGAGGTAACCGACGAACGCAGTCGCTTACTCCGACGAAGGCAACGCCACCATGTTTCCCAACCTCCGCAGATGGTCAGCGCTGACCCTCACGGCCGTGCTGCTGACGCCACTAGTCGCCGCATGCTCGAGCGGCTCCCCGAGATCGGACGGTCCCCCGTCGCACACGCTAAACGCGGCGCCCGGCCCGTTTTTCCCGGAATGCGGCGGTGTCAGTGACCAGACCGTCACCAGGCTGACCGGGGTGGCTGGGCCGCTCACCACAGCCCGCACCTCGGTGGGCTGTCAGTGGCTGGGCGGCGGCAGCGTCCGGGGACCGGTGTTCGCGTTCAACTGGTTTCGCGGCAGCCCGATCGGCCGTGAACGCAAGACGGAGGAGCTGAGCGGCGCCAGCGTCACCGACATCGACATCGACGGGCACAACGGCTTCGTCGCGATCCGCGCCGACGCCGCATTCAGCTTCTACTACTGCGACGTCGGCATCCAGTACCAGGAAGACTTCATCGACTGGTCGATCAGCTTCCGCAAAAAGCCATCCCGCGATCTCTGCGACGTCGCCAAAGAGCTTTCCCGGCAAACGATTGCGGCCGCGAGATGACGGGACCGATGACCATCTCGATGACGCGCCGCATTCTCGCCGTCTTGATCACCGCCGTCGCGACCGTAGCGATCCTGGCGGGATGCACCAGATCAGTAGCCGGCATCGCGGTCCCCGCCGGGCCGGGTAACCCAAATCGCCAGGAGAATTCGGCGCAGCAATACCCAAACCTACTTAAGGAATGCGACGCGCTGGACCGAGCGTTGATCGCCAAGACCGTCGGCGCCGACCCGGGGGCTATCTCGAACCAGTTCGTCGGCGCGATCTGCCGGTGGCAGGCCGCAAACCCCGCGGGGCTGATCGACATCACCCGGTTCTGGTTCGAGCACGGCAGCCTCGACAACGAACGCAAGACCGCCGAGAAGCTCAAGTATCAGGTCCGAAACCGCTCCATCGCCGGCGTGGACTCGATCCTGATGCGAACCAACGATCCCAACGCCGCCTGTGGGGTGGCCAGCGCCGCCGGCGGGGTAGCCGGCTGGTGGGTCAACCCGCAACGACCGGGCATCGACGCCTGTGGCCAAGCCGTGAAATTGATGGAGATGACGCTGGCCAATAACGTCTAAGCGGCACAACGGAATTCCACCCATCACCCCAGAACCTAGGCCGCGGGTTCGATCTCCAGACCGACGTGCACCTTGTCGATGCCGCCGCGCACGATCGAGTGCGCATAGAACCACCAGGCGTGGTACCAGTACCGCTTGAGCACGGCGTTGTACACCCGCCGCGTCTCGGACTTCGGCAGGACGCGGGCGATCCCTTCAACCGGCTCGCTCTTCGGCTTGCCCAACGATCCACTCCTGGCGATCGTGACCCTGGGTGTGTTGCGGATCCGCCTGACTTTCCACGAGCCGTCGTCGGTAATGGCGAGGAGCTTGTCCCCCTCGGGCACCCCCCAGATCGCCGTCGGTTTCGGGCGGCCATCCTTGGTGAAGGTCGTCAAGAGCAGGTACTTGGACTTGGCGACGTCCTTGAAGCTGAGAGCCACGCTTATTCCTTATCTATGGATGGGTGCTCCTGCACGGTACCGTCGTCACCACCCCAACCCCTAACCGCGGGCAGTTGATTTTTAGCGATCGCCCAATTTAGGGTCCGTTGATGGCCAGGGACTCCACCACTCGCGACATGCTGATAGACGCGACGATTCAGATCATGGTCGAGGAGGGTTACGCCGCGGCGACGTCGCGCCGGGTGGCGGCCAAAGCCGGTGTCAAACCGGCACTGGTGCACTACTACTTCCCCACGATGGACGGGCTATACCTGGACGTCTTCCGCCGCGGCGCCGCCGCCTACCTGGAGCACCAGCAGAAGGCGTTGGCCTCCGACCGCCCATTGCACGCCTTCTGGGACACGCTCATCGAGCCCAAGGACACCCGGCTGCTGCTGGAGTTCATGGGACTTGCCAACCATCGCAAGGAGATTCGAGCAGAAATCTCGGCGTGGCAGGAGCGGTGGCGCGAGATGCAAATCACCGCGCTGAACTTCATCGTGCGCGAACATGGCCTCGACACAAGCGAATTCCCGCCCGCGGGCCTAGCGGTCGTGATCGCCGCGATCGGTCGGACCCTGATTCTCGAGCAGGCGCTCGGGACCAAAGGCGGGCACGACGAGGCCGTCGCACTGGTGAACCGGTTTCTGGACCGGTTCGAGATGCCGACGAGGCGCTAGTGTCGCGCGTCATTAATCCGAAGTTCCCCCTTATTGGACTGGTGTGGCCGTGCACGGGCATTGTGACCTGGTGGTTTGTGCTTCGACGGCCCGGATTTGTAATCATGTAACTGTCAGACTTCTGCGGCGTGTCCTTCACTGAGT
>Ga0306923_10001580_pt1 | contig 20376 bp, 16 predicted proteins | sample sta12Can44000108_FD_203841 | JGI IMG/M metagenome (GOLD analysis project Ga0306923, IMG submission 203841) | Lab enrichment of tropical soil microbial communities from Luquillo Experimental Forest, Puerto Rico - statanox.12C.anox.44.000.108 (v2)... | ecosystem: Environmental > Terrestrial >... | reverse complement strand
CCACGATCCTGAACTCGCAGAGCGGCACCGCCATCAATTTTACCGTCAACGCCTTGGGCGCGACACCCCAGACCTTGACCGGCACCTTCACCGGCCAGGGTGTCGGCGTCTACGATAGCTGGCTGTATGACGAGCTCTCTACCCCCGAGGGGATCGCACGCGCCCAGAAGGACGTGGCTGCCGCAATGGGGGCCGCCGAGGCCGAGCAGTATCGCTACGCCTCCGCCATCGACATCGCCACCTATTACAGCTCCAAGGCCGATTTGGACGCCAGCACGCTCACCAACAAGCAGCAGTCGCTGACCGAAGAGCAGGCGCTCAAGGCCGCAGACCTTCAGGATAAGTTCAAGCAGGCGCAGAATTCGCTGAGTTTGGCCATGCAGGCGGCCTCCAACGCATCCAGTGCGCAGATCCAACTGCTGCCGGCGGCCAGCGGGATTTTCACTCCTGACGATACGTCGAACTACATCGACATCTTCGCCTAAGGGCGGCGTGCGGCGCGGATGATCCGCGCAGCCTCTTCGACAGGCGTGTCCCAGCCGGCGGGCAGCAGCTCGAACAATCCTTCCTTGTCGCGACTCCGATGGATGGTTCCGGTGCCTTCCTGCGCCACCGCCTCGATGCGGCCTGCGCGGATGGCCGGCCAGGAATCGGCAAACAGCGCCACCATGTCATCCTGCAAGCGGGCATACGAGCTGGCCAGGGTCTGGCCGGGCGGGAAGGCGGTCTTTCGCTGGGCCAGGACGGCGCCGGTGTCGATGCCCTCGTCCACCAGATGGATGGTGACCCCCTTGGGCGTGTCGTCCACCCACGACCACAGGTTCGGATCGGCGCCCCGGTTGAAGGGCAAATAGGCGGCGTGCAGGTTGATCACCCGGCCGGGCAGCGCCTCCAGCACCGGGCGGCGGATGATGTGGCGGTAGCCGTAGCTGACCACGAAATCAGGTTTTTCGCGCTCCAGCACGGCCGCGTCGATGGGATCGGTCAGCACCGACACGCTGTCGCCCGCGGCGGCGAAGATGGCAGCCAGGCGCTCGGGATAGGGGGACAGCAGCAGGATACGCACGGGCGAGGTCCTTGGGCGTTGGGCGGGCTGGTCCAAGCCTAGCATGGAACCGTTAACCGTTTTCCGGTAAACCGGATTCCATGGACCGGATTGCCGTCTTTCGCGCCGACGCCTCGCCGCAGCTGGGGGCCGGCCATGTCATGCGCTGCCTGAGCCTGGCCGACGCGCTGGCCGCCTGCGGCTGGCGCTGCGTCTTCCTGTGCGGGGCGGGGACGCAGGCGGTGGTGCCGGGTGTGGCGCGCTATACCGTGTTGGCCGACGACGGCATGCCCGGCGCCATTGCCGGAGCGGTGTGCGGCAAGGCCGACCTTCTGGTGGTGGATCATTACCGCCTCGACGAGGGCTACGAGCGTGCCGCCCGTGCCCATGCCCGCCACGTGCTGGTGCTGGACGACCTGGCCGACCGCCGGCACGACTGCGATATCCTGCTGGACCAGACCTGCGGCCGCTCGGCCGCCGATTACCGGCCGCTGGTGCCCGCCCATTGCCGCCTGCTGACCGGCAGCCGCTTCTCGCTGTTGCGTCCCGCCTTCCGCTCTTCCCGAGCCGCCAGTCTGGCCCGGCGCCGTGAGGGTGTGTCCCGCGTGGTGGTAAGCCTGGGCGGCACCGACCCCGACAATGTGACCCCACGCATCCTCGACGCGCTGGCCGACCTTCCGCTTGCGATCGATGTGGTGATGGGCGGCGGCGCGCCGCACCTGGAGGCTGTGCGGGCGGCGGTGGCCCGGCTGCCCTCTGCCCGGCTGCATGTGAACGTGGCCGACATGGCGACGCTGTTGGCCCAGGCCGACCTCGCCATCGGCGCCGCCGGCACCAGCGCGTGGGAGCGCTGCTGCCTGGGCCTGCCTACCATCGTGGTGGTGCTGGCCGACAACCAGCGCCTGATCGCCCGCAACCTGGCCGAGGCCGGTGCCGCCCTGGTGGTGTCGCCTGAGCCGTCCGAACTGCGCGCCGCCCTGCGCCAACTCCAGGCCCCCGGCGCCTTGGCCCGCATGTCAGAGGCTGCGGCGGCCGTGTGCGATGGCGATGGGGTTGCCCGGCTGTGCGATACCATCGACGACTTGCTTGCTTCGGAGGATTGAGAGTGACCCGCGAGATCCGCATCAACGGCCGCGCCATCGGCCCCGCCCATCCTCCCTATGTGATCGCCGAGCTGTCGGCCAACCACAACGGCGAGCTCAAGCGCGCCCTGGCGCTGATGGAGGCGGCGGCCAAGGCCGGGGTCGACGCGGTGAAGCTGCAGACCCTGCGCCCCGACGCCATCACTATCGACCATGATGGTGACGATTTCATCGTGCGCGGCAGCGCCTGGGATGGCCGCCGCCTGTTCGATCTCTACCGCGAGGCCCAGACCCCGTGGGAGTGGCACGAGGCTTTGTTCGCCAAAGGCCGCGAGCTGGGCGTCACCGTGTTCAGCTCGCCCTTCGACCACAAGGCGGTGGAGTTCCTGGAAAAGCTGGATGCGCCCGCCTTCAAGATCGCCTCGTTCGAGATGGTGGACATTCCGCTGATCGAGCGCGCCGCCCGTTCCGGCCGTCCCATCATCATGTCCACCGGCATGGGTGATCTGGGCCAGATCGGCGAGGCCGTCGCGGCGGTGGGGCGTTGTCCGCTGGCGTTGCTCCATTGCGTCAGCGCCTATCCGGCGCGGCCCGAGGAAGCCAACCTGCGCACCATCCCCCACCTGGCCGACGCCTTCGATACCGTGGTCGGCCTGTCCGACCATACCCTCGGTCTGGGCGTGTCGGTGGCGGCGGTGGCGCTGGGCGCCTCGATCATCGAGAAGCATTTCACCTTGCGCCGTGCCGACGGCGGCCTGGATTCCGAGTTCTCGCTGGAGCCCGAGGAAATGGCCGACCTCACCACCCAGTGCCGTGCCGCCTGGGCGGCGTTGGGCAAGGTCAACTACGCCCTGGAAGAGGGCGAGAAGGGCAGCCTGGTGTTCCGCCGCTCGCTCTACGTGGTGGCCGACGTGTCCGCCGGCACCGTGATCACCGCGGACATGGTCCGCTCCATCCGCCCCGGCTACGGCCTCGCGCCCCGGCACCTCAAGGACGTGCTGGGCCGCAAGGCCCGCCGCGATCTCAAGCGGGGCAGCCGCTTCGATTGGGCCATGGTGGAATAGGGCTTAAGGCGATCGCGCCTGCTGGATCAACTGGCCGCAATTCTGGTCCTTGCCCAGGCCGGGTTCGAGGAACGGAATCAGCGTGGCCAGCGGGGTGAGCAGGGCGCCTAGCGCCACCGCCACCCCGCCGCGGGTGGCTTCGGCGGCCTTGTCTACGCCCACGTCAGGCTTGGCGAAGGTCCCGCCCACCAGGACGGGGGCGCGGGCCGACAGAAAGCTGGGGGTCTTGGGGTGGGCGATCAGGCGCAGACCCAGATGTTCGTCGCCCAGATTGACATTGCCCTCACCGGTGACCACGGCGCCTTCGGTGTCAAGCACCAGGGCGCGGGTGCGGGCATCGCCGTGGACGACTTCCATGTCGGCCACTAGGCAGCGCACGGCCATGGGCTTGTCCTTGCCCAGGTACAGGCCCAGCGCCTTGGCAATATCCAGTCCCGCCGCCTCCACCAGCAGGGCCGATAGCGAACCGCCCGACATCAGCAGGGTGGCACGACCATCGGCGGCGCCCAGCAGCTCGGCGGTGGAACGACCCTGACCCGCCAATTCCAACCGGCCGGCCAACGTGCCCGAGGTCTGCAGGGCGAAGCGGGTGTCGGCGAAGAAACGGTGCAGGTCCATGCGGCGGATTTCCATGTTCAGCCGCGCGCGCGAAATGTCCTGACGGCCATCCAGCTCCACCAAGCCCGAGAAGGTTCCTTGCGCGACGGTGAACGACAATGGCTCAAGCCGGGCCCGGCCGTTCTCCACCTTCAGCGCTGCCTCAAGCTTGTCGATGGGCAGGCCGGGGGCTTCCACCTGGTTGCCGGTGAAGCGCACGTCCATGTCCACCGATCGCAGCTTGTCCAAGTTCACCGGATCGTCGGGCAGCACCCGGTCCTCTCTCTTCGGTCGCTCGGAGGCGCCGATGAAGCCGGCCAAGTCGGCCAGGGCGAGGCGCTGGGAAACCAAGGTGGCGCGAATCGTGGGGCGCTCGCCGGTGATCATGGTCAGCCCGCCCGATAAATCGCTGTCGCCCACCTGGCCCTTGAAGTCCTGAAACGTCCAATCGGGGCCCTTATGGATGATGGTTCCGGTGATGGAATAGGGCCGCGTCTTCGGCACCGGAATGCCGAAGATGGGGAAGATGGCGGACATGTCCTGTCCCGACAAATCCATTGCCAGATTGACACCTTCCATCTTCATCGGCTCGTCGACGGTGCCGTCCACGCGGGCGTGGGTGGCGCCGATAGTGGCCTCGATGTGCAGCGGATACGGCTTGGCCGGGTTTCGCAGATTCAGTAGAGAGCCGCCTTGCAGGGTTAGGTGTGCGGGCTCGCCCTTGAAACTGCCCTGGCCGGACAAGGTCACCTGCTCATGCGCCGGATCGCCGCCGGTGGCGGTGGCGATATGGCTGTCGATGTCGATGCCCGAGACGGGGTCGCGGTAGGACAGCTGCCCGTCCTCTATCGCCAGGTGGTCGATCAAGGGGAAGTTGGTGCGACTTTGCGGTAGCGCCGCTTTGGCGGCGGCGGCCGACTTGGGGTTAGCTGCGAGCTGCCAATTGGCCTCGCCGTCGCCGTTCTTCTCCAGCGCGATGCGCGGGCGGGTCAGGTGCAGCTCGGGCAGTTCCGTTCGCCCAACCAGCAGGGGCAGGAGACGGATTTCGAGGTCGATGGCGTCGAAGTGGGCCATGTCGGGCTGGCTGGCCCATTTGGCGTTGGCCACCCGCACGTCCTCGGCATGGATCGAAATTACGCGGCCCAAACGCACTTTCAGCGGGCCGTGGATGGCGACGCCGCGCCCCAGGGACGAACTCGCATGCTGGCCCACGGTCCCGCGCAGCCAGTTCCAATCGAAGATGAAGGCCAGGAACACGATTGCGGCCAGCAGCACAACGGCCAACCCGCCGCCTGCCCAGGCCAGCGCCTTCATCGCCCGTGCCATGGGCGTCCTCCGGCTATTATCCCCCGTCCATATGGGAGGTCAGCCGAAGGCTACCAACGCTCGTCTTTCGAGGGGGCGTCCAGGCGGATGGGCATGGTGCGTAATTGCTCGCGCGCGATGCTGCCGTCCTCGGCGGTGGGCAGGGACTGGACGAATTCGATGCGGCGCGGCGTCTCGTGGACTGCGCGGCGGGCGGCGATGAAATCCTGCAGCTCGCGCGCCAGGGTAACGTCGCCGGAAACGCCTTGGGCCGGCACCACATAGGCCTTCATGCCGCCGTCCACCGCCACCACGCCGGCGGCCGCGACCTTGGGATGCCACGCCAGCGCCGCCTGTACTTCCTCCAGCGCCACAGGCATGCCGTCGATCATCAGCAGGCCGTCGGCCTCGGCCGGCGGGTCGGGCCATAGATAGCCGTCCAGGTCACGGCTGCCGATCTGCCCGGTCATCAGCCAGCCCGACGGCAGGCGCGAGCGCAGCGGATCGGCGGCGTTCCAATGGGTGAGGAAGGCCCCCGGCGCGCCCGGTGCCAGCGCCAGCATGCCGCGCTCGCCCGCCCGCAAGGGGCGGCCGCTGCCGTCCACCGCCTCGACGGTCACGCCGGGCGCGGCGCGGCCGGGCGAGGCGGGGCGCAGTTCCATCAGTGCCGAATTGTTGGCAGCCACCGCGCCGGTTTCCACCACGCCCCAGATCTCGTGGGCGGGCACGCCGAAGACGCGGGCCACCTGGCCGTGCTGCTCGTCGGTCAGCGGGGTGGGGCCGGTGGCCAGCGCGCGCGGAATGGGGTGAGGGGCGTTGGCAGCGGCATCGGTCAGGGTCAGCAGGCGGGCCGGCGGGGCATAGAAGACGCGCACGCCGTGACGGCCCATCAGCGCCAGTTGCTGCTCGGGATCGAGCGTGGGCGGGCCGGCGACCACCGGCACGCCATGATGCCAAGCCGGCAGCAGCGCCCACAGCAGGCCGTGGAAGCCCATCCATTCCGCCGGGGTCCACAGGATGTCGCCCGACTGGGGGAAGAAGCCCAGCGCCAGTTCCACCGGCGGCAGGTTGCCGGGCAGCGAGCGGTGGGCCAAAAGCGCGCCGGCCGGCTTGCCGCGTCCATGCTCGGGGTAGAACAGCAAGGCGGCGTCGTCGGCCGAGGTCACCATGGGGGAGAAGGAATCGGGCGCCGATTCCATGGCGGCCCACAGGGTGTCGCTGTCCAGCACGGTGGCCAGGTCGGGCGCGCCCTCGCGGGCGGCGGCAATGCGCGGCAACACCTCGGGATCGACCAGGGCGGCGACGGCGCCGGAATCGGCCAGCCGCCAGGCCATGGGCAACTCGCCCAGACTGGGGGGGATCGGCACCGCCACCGCGCCCATCTTCAGCACGGCCAGCAGCGATGCGACGGCCTCCACCGACGGTCGGAACGAGATGACGACCCGGTCGCCGGGGGCGATACCCGCCGCGGTAAGCACATTGGCCAGCCGGTTGGACAGCAGCCGAAGCACATGGAAGGTGTAGCGCTCGGCCGAGCCGTCGGGCGCCTCGACGATCAGGGCGGTGCGATGGCCGTCGGCGCCCGCCATGGTCTGGCGATCACACACATCGAAGGCGATGTTGTAACGCTCGGGAATGCGCCAGCGGAAGGTGCGGCAGGCTTCCTCGTAGCTCTTGCAGGGCTTCAGCATGCGTCAGCCATCCAGCGGCATCAGATCCTCGAACCACAGGTAGGTGTCGAGGTTGTCCAGGACCACGCCGTCGAAGCCCAGATCCATGATGCCGGCGATATACTTGCCCAACATCTCCTTCCACTTGGGGTCGTTCATGTCGGTGACGAAGCTACCCGGGTCGTCCCGGTCGGGGGCGATCAGGAAGGGCGGATTGCCCGCTTCCCAGCCCTTTTGCCAATACCAGCGCCAATCATACGCCTTGCCGACGGGCAGCACCGCCAGCATGAGCCGGGGGGCACCCAGCTCCTTGAAGTGCATCTTCGTGACGTCGTCCTTGGTCAGCGGGTCCGAGCCGCGATGGGCCACGTCGATCAGCAGCGCGTCGTGGTTGGTGCCGCTCATGGACATCACCCATTCCGCCTTGTTGCCGAAGCGATCGGCCCGCACCAGCGGCAGCCAGTTCTTGGCGGCGGTGATGGTGGTCACGGGCAGGGCGTTCTCGGCCCAAGGATGGCCCTTGGGCAGGGCGTTGAGCGCGGAATCGTGGACGGCCGCGTAGGTGAGCACGCGGTCGCGCGCGGCGCCCTTATAGGCGGCATCCACCTCTTTCTGCGAGGCGCAATCCTCGATGGACAGGACGGTGCGGCCCTGGTTGCGCAGGGCGTTGATGGCATAGACCAGGCGGCGCTGGCGCTCCTCGCGCTCGGCGGCCCGCTTAGCCTCGCCGGCCTTCCGCAGCTCCTCCTTGGGGTCGATGCTGAACGGGCCGAAAGGCTGCGGTACGGGCGGGCGTTGGATGCCTTGCGCCTTCTCCTCGACGATCTTGGCGTCCAGGTCCAGGCGATCCTTGATGGCCTTGTCCAGCGGCTTGCCCAAAGCGTCGCCGCCGCAATAGAGGCCGTCCACCACCATGCCGTCGATGACCTTGACGTAGGGGCGGAAGACGCTGCCGAGCGGCAGGCGCTTTTCGAAATTGGTGCCGTTGGGATCGCGCGCTTCCTCCCAGTCCCGCTCGCGCTCGCCCTTGACCATCAATTCGGGCGCGCCGCGCACCAGCACGACGAAGTCCTGACGGCGCTGCTTGGCGTAAGAGGCCAGTTCGATGACCACATTGCGCCACAGCTCGCGGTGGTTGGGAATCTGGCTGATGGTGGGCGGGCGCCAGTCGCGCGGCTTTTCGATGGCCGCCGCCGGGGCGGCCGCCAGTATCATCAGAACAGCCAGGGCACGCTTCATGCCGCGATCTCCCGCACCAGGTCGGCCAGCGCCAGGCAAGAGGTCAGGCCGGGGGATTCGATGCCGTACAGGGCGACCACGCCGGGCACGCCGTGATCCTTGAACCCGTGCACCAGGAAGTCCCTGGCCGGGTCGCCGGGGCCCTGAATCTTGGGGCGGATGCCGGCATAGGCGGGCTCCAGCGCGCCGTCGGGCAAGGCGGGCCAATAGTGGCGGATGGCGCCGTAGAATGAGTCTGCGCGCGCCGGATCGACTTGGTAATCCTCGCGCTCGATCCATTCCACGTCGGGGCCGAAGCGGCCTCGGCCCCCCATGTCCAGGGTGTAATGGACGCCCAGGCCGGCGGCCACGGGGACCGGGTAGACCAGGCGCTGGAACGGCACCTTGCCGGTCAGGGTGAAGTAATTGCCCTTGCACAGGTAATCGGCCGGCACGCCCGGTAGGCCCAGCGCGCGGGCCACCTTGCACGACGACAGGCCGGCGGCGATCACGACGGTGCGGGCGTGCAGGCGGGTCGGCTGCGTGCCGCCCACCTCCAGTTCCATGCCATCGTCGACAGCGCGGCCGCCAAGCACCGGCGAGCGGAAGGCCACCACGGCGCCGTGCTCCTCGGCCTCGCCCTGCAGGGCCAGCATCAGGGTGTGGGTGTCGATGATGCCCGTGGTGGGCGAGAACAGGGCGGCGGAGCAGTTCAGCGCCGGTTCCATGGCCAGCGCCTCGGACGCCGGGATGGCGCGCAAGCCCTCGACCCCGTTGGCGCGGCCGCGCTCCAGGATAGCGGACAGCGCTTTCTCTTCCTGGGCATCGGTGGCAACGATCAGCTTGCCCACCATCTTGAACGGCACGCCGTGCATGACCGCGAACTGGCGCAGCATCTTGTTGCCGGCCACGCACAGCCGGGCCTTGAGGCTTCCGGCCGGGTAGTACATGCCGGCGTGGATCACTTCGGAATTGCGCGACGAGATGCCGGTGCCGATGGCGCCTTCGGCTTCGAGCACCACCACTTCGCGGCCGGCCAGAGCCAGCGCGCGGGCGGCGGCTAGGCCGACGATTCCGGCTCCGATTACCACGCAATCGATGCGTTCGCTCAAGTCCTGGTCCTCGTCAAACCCCATCCCCTCAAGATTTGGCGGCAGCATAACACCGGGCCTGACCTTGCGGAAGTTGCCCGATGCCTGCAATCCCAAGTACATTGACCGTCATGAGCCATACCGTCGCTGCTTCCGTCTGCCCCCACGACTGCCCCTCCGCTTGCCCGCTGGACGTCGAGGTGAAGGCGGACGGCACCGTCGGCCGCCTGCATGGCGCCCCCATGCCCTATACCGAGGGCGTCATCTGCGCCAAGGTGGCGCGCTACGCCGAGCGGGTGCACCACCCCGACCGCATCCTCGAGCCGCTTAAACGCGTCGGCCCCAAGGGGGCAGGCGTTTTTCAGCCGATTTCGTGGGGCGAGGCGCTGGACACCATCGCCCAGCGCTTCCAGTCCGCTGCCGACAAGCTGGGGCCAGAGACCGTATGGCCCTATTTCTATGCCGGCACCATGGGCCTGGTGCAGCGCGGCGCCACCAACCGCCTGCGGCGCGCCATGGGCTATTCCGGCCAGATCAAGACCATCTGCGCCAGCATCGGCGGAGCCGGCTGGCAGGCCGGTGTGGGCAAGAAGTTGGGCGTCGACCCGCGCGAGATCGCTCACTCGGACCTGGTGATCTTCTGGGGCTGTAACCCGGCCGCCACCCAGGTGCAGTTGATGGGCCTGATCGCCAAGGCCAAGAAGGAGCGCGGCACCAAGCTGGTGGTGGTCGATCCCTACCGCAGTCCCAGTGCCGAGAAAGCCGACCTGCACCTGATGCTGCGCCCCGGCACCGACGCAGCCTTGGCCTGCGCGGTGATGCACGTGCTGTTCCGCGACAGTTACGCCGACCGCGCGTACATGGCCCGGTACACCTCGGATGCCGATCGGCTGGAGGCCCATGTGGCGGCGCGCGGGCCCGAATGGGCGGCGCCCATCACCGGCCTGTCGGTGCAGCAGATCGAGGATTTCTCCGCCCTCTACGGGAAGACCAAGGCCAGCTTCCTGCGCTTGGGCTACGGCATGAGCCGTTGCCATAACGGTGCGGTCAACGTGCATGCGGTCAGCTGCCTGCCCGCCATCACCGGCGCCTGGCAACACCAGGGCGGCGGCGCCTGCCAGAGCCTGTCGGGGGCTTTCCCGGTCAAGATGGACCTGGTGGAGGCGCTGGATATCCCCGAGACCGCGCGCCAACTGGACATGTGCGAGATCGGCCCGATCCTCACCGGCGACAGGGCGGCGCTCAAGGGTGGGCCGGCGGTGACCGCCATGATCGTGCAGAACTCGAATCCGGCGGCGGTGGCTCCGGAAACCGGCTTGGTGTGGCAGGGGCTGGCGCGCGAGGACTTGTTCCTGGCCGTGCACGAGCAGGTGATGACCACCACCGCGAAATTCGCCGACATCGTACTGCCCGCCACCACTTTCCTTGAACACGCCGACCTTTACACCTCGTACGGCCATACCTTCCTGCAGGCGGCCAAGCCGGTGATCCCGCCCATGGGCCAGGCCCGCTCCAACCACTGGGTGGTGGCCGAGTTGGCCCGCCGCCTGGACGCTCGCCATGCCAGTTTCGGCATGGATGCGTGGGAGATGGTCGATGCCACGCTCAAGATGTCGGACCTGCCCGGCGCCGATGAGCTGCTAGCCATGCGCTGGCTGGACTGCGCGCCGTCTTTCGAGCGAGCCCACCTCCTGGACGGCTTCGGCCACGGCGGGCGCTTCCGCTTCTCGCCGCAATGGGGCGAGCCCTCCATGCCCGATCTGCCCGATTACTGGCCGGTGGTGGAAGAGGCGACCGAGGAGACGCCGTTCCGCCTGATCACGCCGCCGTCGCGTCACTTCCTCAACACTAGCTTCAACGAGACCCTCACCTCGCGCCGTCAGGCCGGGCGACCCACGGCGCTGATCCATACCGAGGACGCCGGCCGGCTGGGCGTCGCCAGCGGGCAGACGGTGCGCCTGGGCAACCGGCGCGGATCGGTGGTGGTGCATGCCCAGCTCACCGACGGCGTCGGCAAGGGCGTCGTGGCAGTCGAGGGTATCTGGGCCAACGAGGATTTCGTCGAAGGCGTCGGCATCAACACCCTGACCGGCAGCCGCCCCGTGTTGCCGGCCGGCGGCGGCGCCTTCCACGACAGCGCCATCTGGGTGAAGGGGGAGGAGCTGGCATGAGCAGACACGCGCACGTCATCGTCGTCGGCAACGAGAAAGGCGGCACCGGCAAGTCCACAATCTCCATGCACCTGATCGTCAGCCTGCTGGCGCAAGGGTTGAGCGTGGGGTCCATCGACATCGACGCCCGTCAGGCGACGCTGACCCGCTACATCCAGAACCGCAAGACCCGCAAGGATTTCGCCGAACTGGGCCTGCAGGTGCCCGACCACGTGGCGGTGCCGCCCACCGGCGACCAGGCCGCCGATGAGGGTCGGTTGCTTGACACCATGAACACGCTGGGCGCCACCCACGACGTGGTGGTGATCGACACCCCCGGCTCGGATCATTTCCTGTCACGGCTGGGCCATTCCTTCGCCGACACCCTGATCACGCCGCTCAACGACAGCCTGGTGGATCTGGACGTGCTGGCCCGCGTCGATCCCCAGACCATGAAGATCGCCCGCCCCAGCCATTACGCCGAGATGGTGTGGGAGACCAAGAAGACCCGCGCCATGCGCGGCGAGAAGGCGGTGGTGGACTGGATCGTGCTGAGGAACCGCCTGGCCCATCTGGATGCCCGCAACAAGCAGCAGATGGAACGTCTGCTGGCCGATTTGGCCAAGCGCATCGGCTTTCGCGTCGTGCCCGGCCTGGGCGAGCGCGTCATCTATCGCTCGCTGTTCCTGGAAGGGCTGACGCTGCTGGACCTGCGCCACAAGGTGCTGGGGTTCGAGCTGAACATGAGCCACGTGGCCGCCCGCCAGGAGCTGCGCGCCCTGGTGGATGCCATCGGGGTGAACAAGCTGGTTCCCGAGCCGGCATGAACGAAAACGCCCCGCCCAGGATCCCCAGGCGGGGCGCTCGCCCCGCTCTACCTTAAGCGATAATGATGTCCGACGCGTGCAGGTGCACGCCCGTCACCGTCGCCAGCACGGTGTAGCCGGCGCTCTTGCCGTTGCCGTCGTAATACCCGTCGTAATACAGTGTCCCGGTGGAGTCCTGCACCAGGGTGGGCAGGCCGTTGTTGAACGCGGTCGTGCCGGCATTGGTGCCGTTGTGTCCAGCACGATCTTGTCGGTGCCCGGGGTGAAGTCGGTGATGGTGTCGCCCATCACCGTGCCCTTGGTCACGTTGGTGGCAACGAACGAACCGTCGTTCGGCGACAGATACTTGAACTGGTCGGCACCGGCGCCGCCGATCAGCACGTCGTTGCCGCCCTTGCCGTTGATGGTGTCGTTGCCGGTCATCTGGTTGTGCCTCGGATGCGTGACGGTATCGATCGGAGTGCTAAACGCCGCTTAAGGCGACCTGGGCAACAAAAGGGCATTGTTGGGATGCGGGCGAGGCACTATGGTCTGGCCCGCCCGCCTAAGCCCCCTGGGAGAGATGCCGTGGAAAGCCGTGAAATGTACAGCGAGATCAACGCCCTGATCGGTACCGTCGCCAAGGCGCTGGATACCAGCGAGATGGAGGTGATCACCGCCATCGAACAGGGGCGGCTGGCCATGCAGATGCTGACCGACGAGGACGGCCGCAACTACATCGCCATCGATTTCGACGACCGTAGCGTCCGCATCTACCAGGGTGCCATCTTCCGCGAAGGCGACGCCGCCCCTGCCATCGAGCCCGAGGACGACGGCTGCGGCGGCGGATGCAGCTGCGGGCACTGATGCCCCCCTCTTAAAACCGGACGCGCCTCTGCCTACCTCCTAAGGGGTAGGGAGTTCCCTTGGAGGCGTGCCATGAAGAGCACCACCGTTTCCGTGGGCGGCGTTCACGAGTTCTCGTTGCGCGACGTCACCCTTGACCATCCCTGGCGCTGGCTGTCGTCCGGCTGGCTCGACATGTGCTGCGAACCGGCCATCAGCTATGCCTGGGGCACCATGTTCACCGCCATCGGCCTGCTCCTGCTTGGCGGCCTCGAATATTGGGACGTCGGCTTCATGATCCTGCCGCTGGCCTTCGGCTTCGCCCTGGTCGGGCCGGCCGCCGCCGTCGGCCTGTACGAGGTCAGCCGGCGGCTGGAGGACGATCAGGAGATTGGCTGGAGCCACGCCCTGGGCGCCTTCCGCCGCAATTCCAGCCAGATCGCCCTGATCGGCATGTTCCTGCTGGTGGTGTTCCTGGTCTGGGTGCGCTTGGCCATGCTGGAGTTCATGCTGTTCTTCGGCTCCGAGCCCCCCTCGCTGTCCAACCTGATGGACGCGCTGTTCCTCTCTGATGTCAGCGCGGCCTTCCTGGTCGTCGGGACCTTGAGCGGCGCCGTGCTGGCCGGCTTCACCTTCGCCATGACCGCCATCGCCATCCCCATGCTGGTGGATCGGCCCGATTGCGACGCTGTCACCGCCATGCTGTGCAGCCTGGAGACGGTGCGGCTGAACCCGCGCCCCATGGCGCTGTGGGCCTTCCTTATCGCCATGTTCACCCTGATGGGGCTGGCTTTGTTTTTCGTCGGTCTGGTCGTTACCCTGCCGCTGATCGGCCATGCCTCATGGCATGCCTATCGCGATCTGGTGAAGCGCGAGTGCTGATCTTCCGGAGAGGGTGACAGGAGCATCGGGCGTGCCGACATGGCAAGGCGGAATGCCGCCATGGAGGCCTGCCCATGTCTCCCCGTTTCGCCCTGGCCGTGTTGTTCGGCCTGGCGTTGAGCCTGCCTGCCGCCGCCGATTACCGTCGCGGCGTCGAGGCTTGGGGGCGGGGCGACTTCGCCACCGCCGCCCGCTATTTCCTGCCCGACGCCCAGGCGGGCGATTCTGAATCCCAGTACATGATGGGGCGGCTTTATTCATTGGGCGACGGAGTGCCCAAGGATTTCGTTCAGGCTTGGGTGTGGTTCGACCGCGCCGCCCGGCAAGGCCACCAGCTTGCCCGCGAGGCACGCGATTCTATGAATTACGTGCTCACCGACGCCCAACTGGCCCAGGCCCGCGCGCTGGAGGCGCCGCTGCCGGTGGTTGCGGCCCGGCCGGAGCCGGCGGTCGCGCCCGTTCAGCAGGCCCAGGCCGCTGCGCCGTCACCACCCCAGGCGGCGGCGCGTCCTCAGGTGGAGCAGCGGCAGGTCGTGGTGGTGCCTCGCCAAGGCGTGGTTTCCTCGAATTCGGCCCGGCTGGTGGCGCCCGGCCCCACCGACCAAGGCCGCCTGCTGGCCTCGGGCGACCTGCCCGGCCGCGTGCGGGCGGCGCAGCAGGGCCTGCGGGCGGCCGGCTACTACACCGGTCCGGTGGACGGAGCCTTGACCGACGAAACCCGCCGGGCCATCCGCGAGTACCAGCGCGATGCGGGCCTGCCGCAGACCGGCTTGCTCAACGCCCAGTTGGAGGCTCGCCTGGGCGAGGTCCAACAGGCCCAGGCGCATTGATCCCCGATGGGAGGGTTGCCCGCATCCACCGGCACCCCAATGTGGCGGGGATGACGCTCCTTGCCCGCGATTCTCCACCCGTTCGGTTGCGCCCGGCCATTGCCCGGCCGGGATGGAATTGCTGTGCCGTCGCCATTGCCGACCGTTTGGGCGTGGTGGTGGACGGCGACGCTTACTTCCGTGCGCTCAAACATGCGCTGATGGAGGCGCGGCGCGAGATCATCATTGTCGGCTGGGAGTTCGACAGCCGCACCCGCCTGGACCGGACCGGCCCCCAGAGCCCACCCAACGAGATCGGCGCCCTGCTGGACCACCTAGTGCGCTCGCGTCCCGACCTCAGCGTGCGGGTGCTGATCTGGGATTCGGCCATGATCTATGCCTTCAACCGCGAATTCGCCGGGCTGGTGAAGATGGACTGGCTGACCCACCGCCGCCTGCGTTTCCGTTTGGACGATTCCCACCCGCTGGGTGCCTCGCACCACCAGAAGATCGTGGTGGTGGACAATGCGGTGGCCTTCGTCGGCGGGCTGGACATCACCAGCCAGCGTTGGGATTCTCGCGACCATCTGCCCGACGATCCACGTCGGACCGATCCAGCCTTTTCCACCTATCCGCCGTTCCACGACATCATGGCGGTGGTCAGCGGCGATGCGGCCAGCGCCCTGGCCGAGATCGCCCGCAAGCGCTGGCGCCAGGCGGTGGGGGAAGAGTTGCTTCCGCCTGCGTCGGGCGATGCGCGCAAATTGTGGCCGCCATCGGTGACTGTGCTGATGGGCGGCGTCGACATGGCCATCGCCTGCACCTGCCCGTCCTGGGACGGCGAAACCCCGGTGCGCGAGGTGGAGCAGCTTTACGCCGACATGATCGCTGCGGCGCGCCAGTTCATCTACATGGAGAACCAGTACTTCGCCTCACGCCGCATCGCCGATTTGCTCGAGGACCGGCTGGCGCGCGCGGATTGTCCCGAGATCGTGCTGGTCAATCCGGGAGCTCCCGTCAGCCTGGTGGAGCGTTCCACCATGGGCGTGGCGCGTGCCCGTCTGCTGCGTCGGCTGGCAGCCTGCGACCTTTTCGGGCGGCTGCACGTCTATACGCCCATGGTGGCGGGCGCCGACGTCAAGGTGCATGCCAAGCTGATGATCGTGGACGACGAGGCGCTGCGTATCGGCTCGTCCAACCTCAACAACCGTTCCATGGGCCTGGATACCGAATGCGACGTGCTGGTCGAAGCCGACGCCGACCTCGGCGTCCAGGCGGCCATTCGTGCCTTGCGCCACGACCTGATGGCCGAACACCTGGGGACACGGCCGGCCCAGGTGGCCCTGGCCGAGGAGCGCGCCGGCAGCCTGCACGGTGCCATTGCCGGCTTATCGGGCGGAGAGCGCACGCTGGTGCCGCTGGATGACCGCGAGCCGGACGAGATCGTGCAGATCCTGAGCGAATCCCACTTGCCCGATCCCGAAGAGCCGGTGGAGACCCTGGTCTGCCTGGATCAGTCCATGCCCGGCTCGGCCCGGCGCAGCCTGAAGGTGCGGGTGCGCGCCGTGGTGGCGCTGCTGCTGGCCCTGGCTCTGGCCGGTGCCACGGGCCCGTGGCTGGCGCCCGATGGTTGGCGTGCCGCCTCGGCCGCCTTGGCCTGGGCCGAGGGATTGCGCGAGCAGGTGTGGGCATTGCCGGCGGCGGTGGGATTCTTCGTTGCCGCCGGCCTGCTGCGCCTGCCGGTGTCCGTGGCGATTCTGCTGACCGGGGCGGTGCTGGGGCTGTGGGCGGGCTCCGCCCTGTCGCTGACCGGGGCGCTGGCCAGCGCCGCAAGCCTCTACGGCCTGGGCCGCCGGCTGGGCCGCGTCCGCATACGGCGGCTGGCCGGCTGGCGGGTCAATCGGGTCAATCGTGCCCTGGAGCGCCACGGCATCATGGCCATGATGCTGCTGCGGCTGATGCCGGTGGCCGATTTTCCAGTCGTCAACCTGGTGGCTGGCGCATCGGCGGTGGGTTTTCGCGATTTCGTCATCGGCACCCTGGTCGGCATGGCGCCGGGTATTATCGCCCTAAGCGTGCTGGGCGATCGCCTGGGTGTGGTGCTACGCACTCCCTCGGTGGCCAACATCGCCGTCCTTGGTCTCGCCACCATGCTGGTGATCGCCGCCCAACTGGGCGTGGTCAGCCGGTTGAGCCGTGCCCGTGCGCCGGCTCCGGGACGGCCCGGTTAAGGAGGTAGAGGCAGCCCGTGCCTGATGATCCGTCTCCCCGCCTGGATTGTCTGTCGGTCTCGCTGGCCAGTTACAACATCCACCGCGGCTTCGGCACCGATGGCCGCTACGCCCCCGAACGCACTGCCGAGGTGATCGAGGCCTTGGACGCCGACGTCATCGGCCTGCAGGAGGTGGATATGCGCCTTCTGGTGGATGGACGCGCCCAGCTGGATTTCCTGGCGGAATCCTTAAGCTTGAATGCGGTTCCCGGCCCCAACGTGAAAGGGCGGCGGGGAAAGTTCGGCAACGCCCTGCTCACGCGCTGGCCGGTGCGCTCGGTGTGCCGCACCGACCTCACCGTGGGCCATTTCGAGCCGCGCGGTGCCATCATGGCCGAACTGGACGTGGGCGGCCACGCGCTTCGCGTGGTGGTCACCCATCTCGGCCTCAATGCCGCCGAGCGCCGGCTTCAGGTACGCACCCTGATGGGGGCGTTGGAGGATGCGGGAAGCGACGCCGTCCCTACCGTCATCATGGGTGATTTCAACGAGTGGCGGCCCACGCGGGGGGCGCTGAAATCCATCGATCGGCGTTTCGGTGTCTCGCTGATGCCGCGCACCTTTCCGTCCCGCCTGCCGCTGCTTCCCTTGGACCGCATTTGGGCATGGCCGGCCGCCGGGCTGAAGCGTTTGTCCGTTTATGCGACGCCATTGTCGCGCGTCACCTCGGACCACTTGCCGTTGCGCGCCGAGGTAGCTTGGGAGAGCCAGCAGTTGCCAGGAGGCTGGAGGGGTGGCCTGACTATCACCAAGGTGTGACGCCCTCGCGCATAGGGGCCCCAAGCCTTGCCGCCGGGGTGGCAGCGATTGAAAAGGGGGCGGCGATAATTAAATACCCGAATGCAGAACGATGCCGAGGTAGCTGAGTCTACCCATAATGGTGCGCACACTACACCAAATGCAATTCTGAAAAATAGTCGTATAGCGTGATGAGTAGTCTCCGAAAGATTGGCTACGTAATGCCACGTTTCGCGCTATACCGACATGAACGGCCTGTGCCGTTGAAGAGGTCTTAACATGGTAGTACTTATCGCCGATGATCATGCCTTGTTCCGTTACGGCATTTCTCTGGCCTTGGAGAGCCTGTACGGGAAGGACGTCACCATCATCCAGGCGAGCAATGCCGAGGAAACCCGGCGGCTTGCCCACGATACGCCCAACCTGGACCTGATTCTTCTCGACCTGATGATGCCGGGCCTGAACGGGATCTCGGACCTGAAGAAATTCATCGACACCCTGCCGCCCATCCCGGTGGTCATCGTGTCGGGGTCGCGTCAACGCGCCACCATCCGTGCCGCCATCGAATGCGGCGCGCGCGGCTATGTGCTGAAATCCTCCAACGGCGAAATCCTCAAGCACGTGCTGCCGCTGGTGCTGTCGGGCGAGCTTTACGTCCCCGCCCAGGCGGTTGCCAACGAAGATGCCGGCGAGCCGCAATTCGAGGGCTCGCCGCTGGATGAGGCGGGCGATTTCAATCCCGACTTCAAGTCGCTGACCCCTCGCGAGACGCAGGTGCTGAAGCTGTTGACGCTTGGCTATTCCAACAAGGAGATCGCCCGCTCCCTGGGCATGCTGGAAGGCACCGTCAAGGTTCACGTTAAGTCCATCATGAAGAAGCTGGGCGTGAACAACCGCACCCAGGCCGCCATTGCCGCTAACCGAAGCTTCGCTCGCCAGCCGACACCGACGGCGTAAGCCTCGCTCCTTACAGCCCCAGCCGGCGGCCGGGGCTGTTCGGCGTCCAGGGATCTGAGCGCGTATGCGTATCCGCCTGCCTGCATTTTCCCTCCGCCGCGGTGGCTTGCGCCGGCATCTTGTCGTGCTGGCGCTGGTGGCGCTGCTGCCCATGATGCTGTGGGCCGGCGGACTGACCTATTGGAGCTCGCTGCAGGAACGGCGCGTCATCGAGAGGGGTGTGGCCGACGCCGCCCGTGACCTGGCCGCGGCGGTGGATCAGGAACTGCGGGAGTCGGTGGCGGCGCTGAAGACCGTCGCCCTGTCACGCGCCCTGCTGGCCCATGATGTCGACAGCTTTGTCCCGGTGGCCCGCCGGTTGTCCTCGATCCATCCCGAATGGGAGGCCTTGCTGCTGTTCGATGGCCAGGGCCGGCTGTTGATGGATACCAGCCGCATTGCCGGCGGTATGTTAGCCGATCCCGGCCTGCCTGCCGGCGAGGCGAACGAGGCGGTCGGGCGGGTGCTTGGCGGTGCCGAGATCAGTGTCTCCAACCTGTTTCATCTGGCAACGCAGGACGCCGACGCGGTGCTTGTGGCGGTTCCCGTCCATGACGGGCTGGGCATGGGAACCTATGTGCTTGCCGCCGCGCTCCGCACCATTCACCTGAATGAGCTCATGCCGAGTAGCTCCAGCGACAGACGCTTTGCCTGGGTCGAGGATGCGCGCGGCCGTGTCATCGCCGGGGCGCCCGCTGCCGTTGGGGAGAATGCCGTATCGGCCAAGGCGGGCTCCAGATTGGCTGGGTGGACCGTGCGCGTCGGAGTCCGCAGTTCGGGGGTCGAGGCCAATTTGCGCGGCTCGTTGGGCGTAACCCTGGGCATCGGCATCGTCACCCTAGTGGCGTCGTTGCTGCTTGCGCGGGTCATCGCCCAGCGCATCCTTCGGCCGGTGCAGGCCTTGTCCTCCATCGTGGTGCCGGTGATCCAGGACCAGCGGCCGGCCAGCACGGAGTTCGGCATTACCGAGTTGGATGCCCTTTATCAGGCCCTCGACGTGCTGAGCGGCGAGTTGGAAAAGAGTCAGGAGCGCTTCGTCACGTTCTTCGAGGCGGCCCCCGTCATGCTGTTCGTGCTCGACCAGGACGGCCGCATCATTGCCGTCAACGATGCCTGGCTGCGCACCCTGGGCTATCGCCGCGAGGAGGTGATGGCGCGCGCTCCGTGGGAGTTCCATACCTCGGCCTCGGCGTCGCGCATGCGCGACCAGATTCGGCCATACTTCCTCGAGCAGGGCAGCGTGGACGGGATCGGCGCCCAATACATCACTAAGGCCGGCGAGGTGCGCGAGGTGCTGGTGTCCCTGCGCGCCGACCGCGACGGCAAGGGCAACGTCGTGCGCACCATCGGTGCCGTGCGTGACGTTACCGAGCAACGCCGTGCCGAGGCCGGCATGGCCCGTGCGGTGGAGGAGGCCGAGCGGGCCAACGATGCCAAGACCCGGTTCCTGGCCGCCGCCAGCCATGACCTGCGCCAGCCCTTGCAGGCGCTGTCGCTGTACCTGGGGGTGCTGAAGGCCCGGCTGAAGGGCGGCGAGGAGCAGGTGATGGAGGCGGTTGGGCAGTGCGTCGAGAGCCTGACCGGTCTGCTGAACGACATGCTGGACGTGGCCCGCCTGGATGCCGGCGTCATTACTCCCAAGTCGGCGGATGTGCCGGTCAACCGCCTGCTCGAGCGGGTGGCCGCGGCGTGGCGTATCCAGGCCGAGGCCAAGGGGCTGCACCTCGACGTGATGCCGTGCTCGGCGGTGGTGCACACCGACCCGGCGCTGATGGACCGGGTGCTGTCCAACCTGGTGGCCAACG
>Ga0306923_10001576_pt1 | contig 20391 bp, 18 predicted proteins | sample sta12Can44000108_FD_203841 | JGI IMG/M metagenome (GOLD analysis project Ga0306923, IMG submission 203841) | Lab enrichment of tropical soil microbial communities from Luquillo Experimental Forest, Puerto Rico - statanox.12C.anox.44.000.108 (v2)... | ecosystem: Environmental > Terrestrial >... | reverse complement strand
TAGCTGAGTCCGAGCACCGAGATGTTGGCCGCGAACCACGGCCAGAACAGATCGCGCGGCGACCCCTTCCGCTCGCCCTCGCTGATGACGTTGATCCCGTTGGCCTCATAGCTGAGCTGGCCGATCGGGCTAATCTGAGTACCGGTACTCACTGGAGGCTCCTTCCTGCCTGGCAAACCCCGCTTCGCGTTAGCCTGGCAACGTACAGCCATGCGCGTAAACCTCGCTTTTCACGTATCTCTTCCCGCCGGGACGGGTAATCAACCAGGAGGCGAAAACTTCGTGCCAGCGCCGGGTGAGGAGGACCGGGCCAGGGGCGCGCTCTACGGGCTGGCGATCGGCGACGCGCTCGGCATGCCGGCCCAGCTGCTCTCCCGCGACCAGATAACCGAACGCTGGGGGCCGCTGCTCACCGGCTTCGAGCCGGCCCCGCCCGGTCATCCCATCGCGGCGGGCATGGCCGCGGGCGCGATCACCGACGACACCGAGCAGGCGGTCCTGCTGGCCAGGCTGCTGCTGAAGGGGCCGATCGAGCCTCGCGGCCTCGCGGACGCGCTCGTCGCCTGGGAGCGTGACATGGCCGGACGCGGGTCGCTCGACCTCCTCGGCCCGTCCACCAGGCGCGCGGTCGAGGCGGTCCTGGCCGGCGTCCCGCCGGAGGACGCCGGCGCCGCCGGCGATACCAACGGCGCCGCCATGCGCGTCGCCCCGGTCGGCGTCGCCACCCCGCCGGACGACCTGGAAGCCCTTGTCGACGAGGTGCAGCGGGCCAGCCGGGTCACCCACAACACCTCACTCGCCCTCGCGGGCGCGGCCGCCGTCGCCGCCGCGGTGAGCGCGGGGGTGGCCGGGGCGAGCGTCCCCGCCGCCATCGACGCCGGCGTCGCCGCCGCCCGGCTGGGGGCGCGCCGCGGCCGCTGGGTCGCCGGCGCGGATGTCGCGGCTCGCATCCAGTGGGCCGTCGGCCTGGTGAAAGACAGCGAGCCCGCCGCGGCGGCCGACGTGATCTACACGCTCGTAGGCACCAGCCTCGCCGCCCAGGAATCGGTCCCCGCCGCGTTCGCCGTGCTCAGCGCGGTGCCCGACGACCCGTGGCGGGCCTGCCTGCTGGCCGCGTCGCTGGGCGGCGACTGCGACACGATCGCCGCCATGGCGGGCGCGATCGCCGGCGCCTGCCACGGCCTCGCCGCGTTCCCCCCCGCACGCGGTCGCGACCGTCGACGCCCACGGCTTCGCCCTGACCGCCCTCGCCGACTCCCTATGGGCGCTCCGCCGATCATGATCATCCCGAACGGGCCGGTGGCGCCTCTCGACCCCCAAAGCCTCTCCCCATGAGCGGATCCCACCCCCACCAGGGCCTCCCGCCGGACGAGGCAGACCCACCCCACCCCCACCAGGGCCTCCCGCCGGACGAGGCCGTCCCACCCCACCCCCACCAGGGCCTCCCGCCGGACGAGGCCGTCCCACCCCACCCCTACCAGGGCCTCCCGCGCCGGCTCGTCTTCGCGGGCGAGGCCATCGTCGACGTGATGATGCGCGTCCCAAGGCTCCCCGAACGCGGCGGCGACCTCCTCGCGGCCTCCTCCGCCGTCACGGTCGGCGGCGGGTTCAACGTGATGGCCGCCGCCGCCAGGCAGGGCCTGCCGGTCCTGTACGCGGGCGGCCACGGCACGGGCCCGTGGGGCGACCTGGTGCGCAGGGCCTTGGCGGACGAAGGCATCGCCGTGTTCCGCCCGCCGGATCAGGCGCGCGACACCGGCTTCGACGTCGCGCTGGTGGAACCGGACGGCGAGCGCACGTTCGTGACGCACCTGGGCGCCGAGGCGCTGGCCGGGCTGGACAGCTGGGACGCGGCGCCCGCCGGCCCGGGCGACGCGGTCTACGTATCCGGCTACGGCCTCGTCCCGCCGGAGTCCGGGCCGGTCCTCGCCGCCTGGGCGGCGGCGCTGCCACCCGGTCCGCTGCTGTTCATCGACCCAGGCCCGCTCGTCGCCGACATCCCCGCGGCGGTGCTCGACCCGGTGCTCGCGCGCTGCGACTGGCTCAGCTGCAACCAGCGCGAGGCCGCCCTGCTCACCGGCGCGGCCGACCCCGCCAAGGCGGCCCGCCGCCTGCTCGCCCGCACCGCCCGCGCGAACGTCATCGTCCGCTCCGGCCCCGCCGGCTGTCTCCTGGCCCTCCGCCCCGCCGCTACTTCCAGCCCCACAAGTCACACAGGTGCCGAATCCGCGATCCCGCCCCCACCGACGCTCGTGCGCATCCCCGCGCCGGCCGTGACCGCCGTGGACTTGACCGGCGCGGGCGATGCTCACGCCGGCGTGTTCCTCGCCGCCCTGGCCGACGGCCTGGACCCGGCCGCGGCCGCCCGCCGCGCCAACGCCGCCGCCGCCCTGGCGGTCACCCGCCCCGGCCCGGCCACCTCCCCAACCCGCGCCGCCCTAGACACCTGGCTAACCCGCCGATAGCACCTCCAGCCCCACTGCCCCCTCCCGCGCGGCGTGCCCCGTCCCTGGCCCGGCCTCCTTCACCTCGCCGGCTCCTCCCGCGCGCACCTCGCCGGCTCCTCCCGCGCGGCATGCCCCGCAGACGCGACCTCCCCTGTCACATGGGCCACTAGCGTCCACTTTACGTACCTTGTGACCACTTTGATGTCCGGAATGCCCGAAATATGGGTGCGGAAGGTACGTAAAGTCGCGAACTCGGCTCGCCCCAAGCCTGGGCCGTTTGATTTGTGCCGGGTTTTCCGTCGCTATAGCGGCGGAAAACGCGGACAAAGCGAATCAGGTGACAGGCACTAGGCGAAGGGTCTGGGATTGTGTTCAGGAATGTTGACCCGATTGTCGACAGATGTTAGGCCAAGTTAGGCGCCTGACCTCACGTGGCGCACAGTGTTTCACCGGCTCGAGGGAGAGCTATGCGCAGGACAGCTACTCATCCCGTTTTCTTCGCCACCATCCTCATCGCCGTCGCCGGGCTCCTGCTGCTGGTCTTCCAGGTCGCCGGGCCGGCGCCGGCCCCGGCGCGCGCGGCCGGCGCGGTGCACCGCGCAAGCACGATTACCCCGGTCGTCGGCTGCGCGCAGCTGCAGCTCATGGACTTTTCCCAGATCCCCGGCGCGCCCACCCAGGTGACCTCGGCCGCCACGGTCACGATCAACGGCGCGGCCTACTGCGAGGTCAAGGGCGAGCAGCCCCCTCAGCTCCAATTCAACCTGCGGCTGCCGGTCAGCACCTGGACCGGCCGCTACGTGCAGGAGGGCTGCGGCGGGTACTGCGGCGCCGTCTTGCCGGGGCCGCCGCAGCTTTCGACCGGCTGCCCGCAGGTGACCGGCAACGAGCTCGCGCTCGCCACCGACAACGAGGGGCACGTCGGCGCCAACCTGTTCGACGCGCTCTGGGCGGCGGCCGACCCCGCGATGCGGATCTCCTACGCCTACAGCTCCGAACACAGCCTCGCGCTCGCCGCGAAGGCCATCATCGCCGCCTATTACGGCCACGGGCCGTCCTACTCGTACTACGACGGCTGCTCCGACGGCGGGCGCGAGGCGCTGGTCGAGGCGGAGCGCTACCCGCGTGACTTCAACGGCATCCTGGCGGGCGCGCCAGAGATCTACGCCTCCGAGCTCAACGGCGAGGTGCAGGCGTGGAACATCCTGACCAACATGGACCCCGCCGGGCACGAGATCCTCACCGCGGAGAAACTGCCCGCGCTGCACGCGGCCGTGAACAAGGCCTGCGCCGGGCCGCAGGGATATGTCGTCGACCCGCGCGCCTGCGACTTCAACCCGGCCTCCGTCCAGTGCCCGCCCGGCCAGGACAGCGACTCCTGCCTTACGCCGGCGCAGGTAGGCGTGGTTACCCGGCTCTATCAGGGACCTCGCGACCCGCAGGGGCAGTCGCTCTACCCGGGCGGTGAGCCCTACGGTTCCGAGCTCGCCTGGGTCGGCTGGCTGATCGACCCGGCCGCCGACGCGGCCTGGCCGGCCGACACGATCGACTACGGCGCCGCGATCGGCATGCTCAGGTACATCGCGTTCGCGAAGAACCCGCCGGCGTCGTTCAAGCTGACGGACTGGAAGTTCACCCTCGACAACTACCGGCGGCTGACCGCGCTGAACGGGCTGAACGACTCCACCGATCCGAACCTGTCGGCCTTCCGGCAGGCCGGCGGCAAGATCATCATCTGGCAGGGCTGGGCCGACTCGGCCATCAACCCGTTCGGCACGGTGACGTACTACTCGGCGGTGGTTCACGATGCGGGCGGTTACGCCGCGGCGCGGCAGTTCTCCCGGCTCTACATGATCCCCGCCGGATATCACTGCCTCGGCGGGGGAGACCCGCAGGTCACCGGCGACCTGCTCAGCCCGCTGATCAGCTGGGTCGAGCACGGGACCGGCCCGGGCGCCCAGACGTTCCCGCTGGTCACCCCGACCGCGACGCTGAAGTCCATCACGGTCTCGCCGCTCAACCCCGATCAGCCCGTCGGCGACGGGAAGGGGCTGAACAGCAGCTACCCATGGGTCGGCTCGCTGCTGCACGGCAACGAGCTGTGGTGCGCGGTCGACGGCATGTTCGTGTTCTGCCGTGAGGGCTCTCACCTATAGGGAATCAGGTGACGCCAGGGGAGTCGCGGCTCGCACCGGGATCCACAGCCGGACGGTCGTGCCGGCCCCGGGTGCTGAGTGCAGCCCGGCGTTGCCGCCGTGCGCGGCCGCGATCGCGTGCACGATGGACAGGCCGAGGCCGCTTCCTACGGCCTCGGCGCCGTCGTACCCGGGCGGCTGCCCGTTCGGCTGGGCGCTCCGGGCGCCGCGGTGGAACCGGTCGAAGGCGCGCGACGCGTCCCGTTCGGACATGCCCGGCCCCTCGTCGCTGACCTCGAGCACGGCGCCCTCGCCTTCCGGATACAGCCGGACGGTGGCGGGCGTGCCGGGCGGGGTGTGCGCGCGGACGTTGCCGAGCAGGTTCGCCAGCACCTGCCGGATCCGCGACTCGTCGGCGGTGACCACGAGCGTGGGCGGCAGCTGGGCGGTCAGCTGGCGGTCCGGTTCGACGGCGCGCGCGTCGGCTACCGCGTCCCTGGCGAGGCTGGCCAGGTCGGTTTCGGTCAGGTCGAGTGAGGACATGCGGTCGAGGCGGGCCAGCTCGAGCAGCTCTGCGACCAGCATGCTCATCCGCTCGGCCTCTTGCTCGATGCGGCGCAGCGCGTTCGGCACCTCGTCGGGGCCGAGGGCGCCCGCCCGGTACAGTTCCGCGTATCCCCGGATCGTGGTCAGCGGGGTCCGCAGCTCATGGGACGCGTCCGCGGCGAACTGCCGCACCTTGTGCTCCGACCGCAGCCGCGCGCTGAAAGCCTGCTGGATACGGTCGAGCATCGTGTTGATCGCGGCGGCGAGCCGACCGGTCTCCTGGCGGCTGCCGCCGGCGTCGGGCATCCGCGCCGCGAGGTCACCGCTGCGGGTGATCATGTCGGCGGTGCTCGCCATCCGGTCAAGCGGAGCGAGGCCGCGGCCGATCAGCCAGCTCCCGCAGACGGCGAGCAGGGCGAGCAGCACGCCCCCGGTGATCAGTTCCGCCAGCACAAGGCCGCGGACATGGCTGCCCACGTCGCTCACCGGGCGGCCGACGAGGACGATGGCCGGGCCTAGCGGCGCGACGCGGGCGGCCGCCAGGGTGACGGTGACCGGCCGCCAGGCGACGCGCAGCGCTGGCTCGCCGTGCGGCGCGAGGTCGAACGGCTCGTCGCTGGCGGCCAGCCCTCCCATGTACGCGAGCACGCGGCCGGCCGGCTCGCTGGCCACGCGGGTGAGCAGCGCCTGCAGTTCGGCCGCGACCGGCGAGCCCGGCGTGAGCTCACCCGCGGCGCCGGCTCGCAGCGACAGGTATGCGGCGGCGAAGCCGTCGGTTCCCTCGGCGATCTGCCCGACCGGCTGCCTGGCCGCGAGCCTGAGCTCGGCGTTGAACTGGTTCTGCTCAAGCCTGCCGAGCACCACCGTGCTCACTACGCCCATCACCACTAGGAACATCGCGGTCAGCGCGATAAGGCCGATCAGCAGCCGGGCGCGGAGCGACAGCGTCCGGCGTCCCCACCTCGCCGCGGTCATGGCGGGCGGAGGCTGTAACCGACGCCGCGCTGGGTGTGGATCAGCGGCGGACCGAGCGGATCGAGCTTGCGCCGCAGGTAGCTCACGTACGTCTCGAGGACCTGGGACTGTCCGGCGTACTCCCAGCCCCACACGTTCTCGAGCAGCTGCTTGCGGGTGAGCATCAGGCCCTGGTTGCGCATCAGGTAGGCAAGCAGCCGGAACTCCGTCGGCGACAGCTCCACCGGGGTGCCGGCCCGCCGGACGGTCCAGTGTTCCTCGTCGAGCTCCAGGTCGGCGACGCGGAGTGTGGCTCCGCCGTCCAGTTCGTCCTCGGCAGCGCTGCCCTGCTGTTTCGCCGCCCGGCGCAGCACCGCCCGCACCCTTGCCACCAGGGCCTCGACCGAGAACGGCTTCGTGATGTAGTCGTCGCCGCCGAGCGTCAGCCCTGTGACGGTGTCCGACGTGGTGTCCCTCGCGGTGAGGAAGATGACCGGCACGTCGTTGTCGCTCGCCCGGAGCCGCCGGCACACCTCGAAGCCGTCGATGTCAGGGAGCATCACGTCGAGCACGATCAGGTCCGGGTCGTCGGTCGCGGCCAGCTGGAGCGCGTCCTTGCCGGTCGCGCCGGTCGTAACGGCACAGCCGTGAAACTTGAGGGCGACTTGGACGAGCTCACGGATGTTCGGCTCGTCGTCGACGACCAGCACTTTCGGGATTGGGTCACCTTCCGCCATCGGGTTGTATTGCTTCATTGTGCCTCGCCGTGATGCCCGGTCGCCGCGAATCGGCTGGTCATGCCCGGAGTATGACCGGCAGTCCTGGGATGCCTGAGTGGAATTCCTTGGAGAATCCTGAGAACCCGCTGTAGCCATGCGAAACGACCGTCACGCCAGGTAGGTATATGTGCGGATCTTTGTCGCGCGTTAGTTCCCGGCCCGCGGACCCGGTGTATGACTGAAGTTAAGCTCCATCCCCCCGGAGGGCGGCTAGTGACCGAGGCGCTTCACCTTCCGGAAGGCCTGGACCTGTCCAGGCCTTCTCCGGCGCGAATATATGACTACATGCTCCGCGGGCAGCACCACTTCGACGCTGATGCCCAGGCCGCGCAGCAGATTCTGCGCGTGGTACCGGAAATCAGGGACTGTGCCTGGTCGAATCGGGGGTTTCACCAGCGCGCGGCGGCCTGGATCGCCAGGCAAGGGGTGCGGCAGTTCCTGGACATCGGATCCGGCCTGCCGACGGTCGGCAACACCCACGAGGTGGTCAGGAAGATCCACCCGGATGCCCGCGTGGTCTACGTGGACAACGACCCGATGGTGGAGCTCTACAGCAAGGCGATCATCGAGACCGACGGGAAGGTCAGCGTTATCTGCGTGGATCTGCGCGACCCCGACTCGATCTTGGGTAACGACGCGCTGCGGGCCCTGATCAGCCCGGACGAGCCGACAGGCTTGCTGATGACCGCCGTCATGATGTTCGTCGCCAACTCGTCCGATCCGTGGGGCCTGGTGTCGCGCTATGTCCGCGCGATGGCACCCGGCAGCTATCTCTCGCTGTCCCACCTGACCGACGACGCCAAGCCGCCCGCCGCGGTCGAGGGTTTCCGCCGGGTCTTCGACAACGCCACGGAGCGCATGAACTTCCGCTCGAAGGCCGACGTGGCGCGGTTCTTCGGCGGCCTGGACCTGGTGCCGCCGTACAACGGCGCACGGCCCGGGCTCACCTACTGCGGGGTGTGGGGCGCGGAAGACCCCGTAGTGGCTGACAGCGACGGCTCGCGCTGGCTGTACTGCGGGGTGGCGAGGATCCCGTGACCGGCGCCGGCCCGAAGCCCACGGTCGCTGACCTGGGTATTGACCCGGCGACGCTGGAATGGCAGCGGTCCGGGGAGGCCGCCGGGTCAATCGAGGTCGCCTTCCCGCTCGGCCCGGGGTGGGCCCGCGGAACGTGGGTGCTGATGCGAGTGGCCGGCGATCCGGCCGGGCGCGTCCTTGTATTCGACCGGAATGAATGGGAGTGCTTCATCGACGGCGCCAGAAACGGCGAGTTCGACGCCGCCGCGGAGTCCGGCCCCGCGGCCGGCTAACCGGCTGACTTCGCTACTCGCGGGTACCGCTATCACACCCTGGGATTAGCTTTATCGCCAGCCATGCGAAATCTTCGGAATCCTTGACTTCGTACATGCAAACCTCTTGATTTGTGATTCGCAATTTGGTTACGCTCGTAACCGCATCGGATCTGTCAACGGCCAACGCTCGCGATCATGCGCGGCTAAACGCTGAAAGCCAGATAAGACGCTAAGCCTGAGATGCCCATGATTCGGAGGGAGGGCCCGCATGAGTGATGATGCCTTCGGGGCGACCGTCGCCAAACGGCGCCTGTCCCGCCGCCTGACCGAACTCCGGACGAACGCCGGTTACACCGCCAACCACGTCTGCGACATCCTTAACTGGGGTCGCGGCAAGGTCGGCCGCTTCGAGGCCAACCAGTGGAAGCGGCCCGAGATGAGCGACATCCGGGACCTCATCCGCATCTACGGCGTCGAGGGCGCCGAGCGGGACGAGATCGAAGAGCTCGCGGTCCGCTGCCGGGTCCGCCCGTGGTGGCGGGAGTACGGCGAGATCTTCGACAACGAGTTCCCCGGCTACGAGAACGACGCCACGAGCATCCGCGTCTACATGCCGCTGGTGCTCCCCGGGCTGCTGCAGACTCAGGCCTACATGGAAGCCCAGCTCAAGACCGGACCGCGGCCCCCGGGATGGCGGCGCAAGGCCGTCGAGGCGCGGCTGCGCAGGCAGGAGATCCTGGACCGGCCGGACGGGACCGCGCCGCGGCTGAGCGTCGTGATCACCGAGGCGTCCCTGCTGTTCCGGTGGGGCATGCACGAGGACCGCAGGGAGCAGATCGAGCACCTGGCGGAAGTCAGCCGGCGGCACGGCGTCGAACTCAGGATCCAGCGCTTCGATGACGGCCCGCCCACCGGCATCTATTCGATGGTGAACATCTTCGGCTTTCCCGACGACGAGCCGCCGATCGTGTTCGTGGAAACCGACTACTCGATAGAGGAAATCAACAGGCCGGAGTCAGTCAGCGGTTACATCCAGTCATTCGAGAGCGCGTGCGATGCCGCGCTCGAACCCAGGGACACCACGGTGTACCTCGAAAAGCTCGCAAGACGAATGGAGTGACTCGATGGTCGACCTGTCGCAGGCCAGCTGGCGGAAAGCCAGCCTCAGCGCGCACAACGGCGGCTGTGTGGAGGTCGCCGGCAATCTCCCTGACGTGGCCGCGGTCAGGGACAGCAAGCGCCCGGAAGATGGCGCCCACGTCGTCGACCGGGCGGCGTTCGCCAGGTTCCTGGCAGACGTGCAGGGGGGGCGTTACGACATCTAGGCACATCGGCTAGGTGTCGCGACGCACGGCACGAGGGTCCCCCGGGCTGCATCCCCGGGGGACCCTCATGTTTTTACGAGGCCCGCTCTCGTGAGCCCTGGCGGTGGCCACGGTGCCGCTCGCCATCTGAAAATGTACCCTGGCCGCGCGGATGCGGGCCAGAGCCAGCTCGGATTGCGAATTAATGGCTAATCGCACATCCGATTTCTTTGGTGATAGGACGTTTCGCTGCCTAATTTGTGCTTCACAGATCGCGGGCCGCGCTTAACCCATGCGAGCCGCGAGCGACTCGTACGTCTCGAGCACCAGTTTCCAGAAGCGGTCTACGTCGATATCAGTCGCCACGAGCGCGTTCGGGCTGATGGAAGGCGAGAAGTCGGTCACGGTCATGCCCGACGTCAGCCGGCCCGTCGTCTCCACCTGCACCGACGCGGGCGTGTACGTGAACACCGACGGCGCGGCGACCGATACCACCGCGCACACGTCGTGCACCGCCGGCGCCCCGGTCGTGTGCGAGTCGGCGTACTGCCCGAGCGCGGGCAGCAGCAACTCCGCCCCGAGCGCGCCGAACTCGCGCATCCGCTCCTGCACGGCCGCCGTCGCCCGCGCCCGCAGCGTGACGTCCAGCCCGATCATGCGCACCGTCCACCCCGCCCCGAACACGATCGACGCCGCCTCCGGGTCCGCCCAGATGTTGTACTCGGCCGCGTGGTTCACATTGCCGCGCCCGGCCGAGCCGCCCATGATCACGAAATCGCGCACCCAAAGCGGCAGCCGCGGCTCGCGGCGCAGCGCGAGCGCGATATTGGTCAGCGGACCGGTCGCGACCAGCGTGATCTCGCCGGGCGCGGCGGCCGTGCGTTCGATGATGAAGTCGATCGCGTGCCCGTCCGCGGCCTCGCGGGCCGGCCGCGGCAGCACGGCGCCGCCCAGGCCCGACTCCCCGTGCACGTGTCCAGCGTCCAGCGCCGGCCGCAGCAGCGGCGCGGCGCACCCGGCGGTCACCGGCACGCTCGCCACCCCCACGAACGACGCGACGGCCAGCGCGTTCGCCGTGGTCTTGGCCAGCTCTACGTTGCCGGCCACGCTGGTGATGCCGGCGATTTCCAGCTCAGGGTGCCCGGCCGCGAACGCGATCGCGAGCGCGTCATCGATGCCAGGGTCGCAGTCGAGAATGATCGTAGTGCTCATGCGCATGAACGTACCGAACGGCCGTCGGCGTCTCTCGGTTGGTAGCCTCATCCCCTGAGGAGGTACAGCCCATGCATCAGCCGCCCATCCCGCAGATCGACTCGTCAGACCCGGAGATCGCGGGCCTGATCCACAGCGAGGCACGCCGCCAGGCCGAGAAGATGCGGCTGATTCCCTCGGAGAACTACGTCTCGCTCGCCGTGCTCGAGGCCTGCGGCACGGTCCTGACGAACAAGTACTCGGAAGGGTACCCCCGCAAGCGCTACTACGAGGGCCAGCAGTTCATCGACCAGCTCGAGACGATCGCGATCGAGCGGGCGAAGGCGCTGTTCGGCACGGACCACGCCAACGTGCAGCCGTACTCCGGCTCGCCTGCGAACCTCGCGGTGTACCTGGCGTTCGCGGCGCCGGGGGACACCGTGATGGGCATGTCGCTGCCGATGGGCGGTCACCTCACGCACGGGGCGGCGGTCGCGGTCGGCGGCAAGTGGTTCCACGCTGTGCAGTACGGCGTCCGCCGCGATACCGGCCGGATCGACTTCGACGAGGTGCGCGACCTGGCGCTTCGTGAAAGGCCCAAGATCATCTTCGCCGGCGGTACCGCGGTACCGCGGACGATCGACTTCCCGGCGTTCGCCGCGATCGCGGCCGAAGTGGACGCGGTGCTCGTCGCGGACATGGCGCACATCGCCGGCCTGATCGCGGGCGGGGCGCACCCGTCGCCGGTTGGCTACGCACCCGTGATTACCACGACGACGCACAAGACGCTGCGCGGCCCGCGCGGCGCGATGATCCTCACCGACGCCGCGCACGCGACCGCCATCGACAAGGCGGTGTTCCCCGGCCTGCAAGGCGGCCCGCACAACCACACGACCGCGGGGATCGCGGTGGCGCTGCACGAGGCGGCACAGCCGTCGTTCCGTACGTATGCCGCGCAGGTGGTGTCGAACGCGGCGGCGCTGGCGTCCGCCCTGCTGGCACGCGGGTTCGACCTGGTGTCCGGCGGGACCGACAACCACCTGCTGCTGGCGGACCTGACATCGAAGGGGATCGGCGGCAAGCCCGCCGCGAAGGCACTGGACCGGGCCGGCATCGAGCTCAACTTCAACACGGTCCCGTTCGACCCACGGCGCCCGTTCGACCCGTCCGGCATCCGGCTCGGCACCCCCGCGATTACCACCCGGGGCCTCGACGAGACCCACATGCCGCAGCTCGCGGCCTGGATCGACGAGGCGGTCAACGCAGCGGCCAAGGACGACGAGGCGGTGCTGGACCGGATCGCCGCCGAAATCCGCGACCTGCTGGTCGCCTACCCCATCCCCGGCTGGTCCCCCAACCCGTAACCCCACCCCGCCCCGCCCCCCCAGCGGCCCCCGCCGCGGTCCCGCGGTCCCGCTGCGCCCACGTGCCCCGCCGCTCCCGCGGGCCCCGCCGCTCCCGCGGGCCCCGCCGCTCCCGCGGGCCCAAACCCCGGGCGGCCTTGGCCCCTGGGTCCCCTTCAGCCCCAGATCCCTCAGTCATCTCACAGATGACCGTCTCGTTTGAGCGTTGTGGGCCACACACCTCACAAGATGAGGTCAGTGGGCCACAGCGCTCAAGCGATTGACGATGCCGACGCGACGTTCTCGCGTCGTCCGCGCCCACCCCTCCTCGCTCGCCTCAGCCGCCCCAACCGTTGCCCGGTCATGGCGCCGCGCGGGGCTCGCCGCGGGGGGGGTCGTCTCACGATCCGGACACTCCGGGGCACTTCTGGCGCAAGTCCGGCATTTTCCGCGTCGTTTTGCCCGTTTTGTCCATAGGACTTGCGCCATAAGTGGGGAGGGCTATCACTAGGCGATAATCGCGGTCTGCTCAGGGATGCGGCGGCTGACGTGCCGACGGGGTTGGGCAGCACCCGGCAATGGCGTTTCGCGCTGATACCGGGCGGCTTAACTTCATGGCATTTCCTGCCGGAGGAGCCGAACATCGCGCAATCATCCAGAAGGCGTTCCATGTTCTCAGGCTGAATGAAAGATGCACTGCAAAAGGCAATAATTGACAGAATGTTCGAATGAACTTATATTCGATCACTTATGGGCAGGGTGTACGGGGAACCGGTCAGAGTCCAGACACGGGAGGACGGCCGGCCGGCTCGGTTCGTATGGCGGGGGAGGCTTTATGCGGTTCGCTCGGTCCTGGAGCACTGGGTGATCAACAGGGAGTGGTGGCGGGATCCCGGCCCAGCGGGCCAGGCGGCCCTGCCCGAGTTGCGGTTCTGGCGGGTCGAGGCGTCGGCCGGGCAGGGGCTGCCGTCGGGCGTCTACGAGCTGCGCCTGGATGTGGCGGCCGATGCCTGGACGCTGCGCCGGGTCATGGATTGAGCGGATCGAGCGGACTGATGCCGGAGTTCGCCCATCTGCACGTGGCGTCGTCGTACTCGCTGCGCTATGGCATGGCGCCGCCAGCGGTGCTGGCCGCGCGGGCGGCGCAACTCGGCATGCCGGCGCTCGCACTGACCGACCGGGACGGGCTGTGGGGCGCGTTCAAGCACGTCCAGGCGTGCGCCAATGCCGGTATCAAGCCATTGCTCGGCGCCGACCTGGCACTCCGGCCCGAGGGCAGTCAGCCTGCGGGCAGTCAGCTTGCGGGCAGTCAGCCTGCGGGCAGTCAGCCTGCGGGCCATCAGCCCGCCGGCCGTCAGCCCGTGGGCCGGGTGACGCTGCTCGCGGCCGGCCGCCGAGGGTGGGCCTCGCTATGCCGCCTCGTATCCGCTGCGCACGCCGTCGGCAACATGCCCGGCGACGCGACCAATTATCGTGATAACAGCAACAAGCAGGTGTCGGCCGTCACGCAGGTGCCAGCCGTCACGCGAGACCAGATCGCCGAGCACGCTGACGGCCTGGTCGTGCTGCTCGGCCCGGCCAGCGACGTCGGCCAGGCGATCGCCGCCCGGCGCCCGGACCAGGCCAGAAGGGCCCTCGAACGCTGGCGCCGGCAAAACGACGCCGTCGTCGAGATCGTCGACCACCTGGACCGCAAAGGCACGTTCCGCGCCGCGCGGATGGCGGAACTCGCCCAGGAGGCCAGGGCGCAGGTCGTGCTGACCAACGCCGTCAGGTACCTGGACCCGGCCGACAGCCCGGCCGCCCAGGTGCTCGACGCGGCACGGCACCTGGTCCCGCTAGGCTCGCCGCGACTCGCGCCGCACAACGGCCAGGCGTACCTGGCGAGCCCCGCCGAGATGGCGGCGGTCGCCGAGCGCGTCGCCGCCGCCATGAGCCAGGGCAGCTGGGCGAGCCAAGGCTGGGCGAGCTGGGGAAGCTGGGTGAGCCGGATAGGCCGCGTGAGCCGGGGCCCCGGCGTCACCACAGCACGAGCGGTGAGCTGGCTCCTGCGCTCCACCGTCGAACTCGCCGACCGGTGCGCCCTTGACCCGGCCCGCGACCTGGGCATCGGTTCCCGCCACCTGCCCGAGACGCACGGCGACCCGGAAGAGGCGCAGCACATCCTCCGGGAACGCTGCGAGCACGCGATCCTGCACGGCCACTACCGCTCGGCTACCAGCCGAGAGCGGGGGACCAGTCGGAGGAGAGCCGCCCGGACGGCACGCGATCGCCTCGACCACGAGCTGAACATCATCGCCCAAACCCGCATGGCCCCCTACTTCCTCACCGTGGCCGACGCCGCGGACCGCATCAAAGCCCGCGGCATCCGCTGCGCCATCCGCGGCTCGGGGGCAGGCAGCTTCGTCAACCACCTGCTCGGCATCAGCGCGATCGACCCGCTGGAGTATGGCCTGCTCATGGAGCGGTTCCTCTCCCCGGTCAGGAACACGCTGCCCGACATCGACCTGGACGTGGAGTCGGCCCGCCGGCTCGAGGCGTACCAGATCATCTTCGATGCCTACGGGGAGGAGCGCACCGCCTGCGTCTGCATGATGGAGACGTACCGGGCGCGGAGCGCCATCAGGGACGTGGCCGCCGCGATGTCCCTTCCCCCAGACGAGATCGGGGCGATCGCGAAGGCCTTCCCGCACATCCGCGCGAAGCACATCACCGCCGCGCTCACCGAGCTGCCCGAACTCCGCCAGTCAAGGCTGGCCACCCCCCATCTGGAAACTCTCTTCCGCATCGCCGAACAACTCGACGGCCTGCCCCGGCACGTCGCCATGCACCCGTGCGGCGTGCTGCTGTCGAACGCCGCCCTGCTCGACCGCACCGCCGTCCAGCGCAGCGCCGAAGGCTTCCCGCTCAGCCAGCTGGACAAGGACGACGCGGAGATCGCCGGGGTGATCAAGCTGGACGTGCTCGGCGTCCGCATGCAGTCCGCGATGGCGGCCACGCTGACCGAGATCAAGCGGACCACCAGCGAAAACATCGACCTGGACGCGATTCCCCGTGACGACGCGGACACCTACGCGATGATTCAGCAGTCCCGGACGATCGGCTGCTTCCAGATCGAGTCGCCCGGCCAGCGCGAGCTGGTGAAGAAGCTCGCCCCGCGCGACATAGCGGACCTGATCGTGGACATCTCCCTGTTCCGTCCCGGCCCGGTCAACTCGGACATGATCTCGCCGTTCTTGCGGGCCAGGCATGGGCTGACGCAGCCGCGGTTCCCGCACGCCGCGCTCCGCGACGCGCTCGAAGAGACCGGGGGAGTGGTGGTCTTCCACGAGCAGGTGCTGCGGATCATCGACATGCTGACCGGCTGCGGCCTAGCCGAGGCGGACCTGGTCCGCAGGCACCTGTCGACCGAAAGCGGCCCGCGGCGGACCGAGCCGTGGTTCCGCGCCCGGGCGCTGGCCCGCGGCTTCGACCCGGAGACCGTGGACCGGGTGTGGGAGGTGGTGGCGGCGTTCGGCGGGTTCGGCTTCTGCAAGGCGCACGCCGCCGCGTTCGCGATCCCCGTCTACCAGTCGGCGTGGCTGAAACGGCACTACCCGGCCGCGTTCTACGCCGGGGTGCTCACTCACGACCCAGGCATGTACCCCAAGCGCGTGATCATCCAGGACGCGCGGCTGGCCGGAGTCCCGGTGCTCCCGGTAGAGGTCAACTCCTCTGCCGGACAGTGGCGCGTGGAAAGCCCATTGTCCCGAACGGAAGCGGCTGGCTCCCCGGCGGTCCGCGCCTCCCTCCGGGAGGTCAAGGGCATCAGCGACGCCGAGGTGGACCGGATTGTCACCGGCCAGCCGTACACCTCGCTGCGCGACTTCTGGGAACGCGCGAGGATCTCCCGCCCGGTAGTAGAACGCCTGGTCCTGATAGGCGCCCTCAGTTCTCTCTACGAGGGGGCCACGGCCCCAACGCGGCGGGACCTGCTGGCCCGGGTAGGGGTGCTCGACCGTGCGGGCGCACGGGCCGCGGCATCCACACTGGACCTCTACGGTGGCGCGAAGGCGGCCGATGGCATGGGCGATCTCGTGCCCGCGGGCCAGCTTCGCGACCTTGATCAGGCCGAACGTGTCGCCGCCGAGCTCGAGATCCTCGGCTTCGACCTCAGCAGGCACGTGCTCGACTTCTATGCCGAGCTGCTCGACGGGCTCGGCGTGGTCCGCTCCGACCGCCTGGACGGCTGCCGGAGCGGGGAGACGGTCCTCGTCGCCGGGGTGAAAGTGGCGACCCAGACCCCGGCCGTGCGGTCCGGGCAGCGCATCATCTTCGCGTCGCTCGACGACGTGGCCGGCCTCGTCGACCTGGCGTTCTTCGAGTCGGTGCAGGACCGGTGCGCCGCCAGGCTGTTCGGCTCCTGGCTGCTGCTTGCCGGCGGCCGGGTCCGCCGGGCGGGCGCGGGCCCGATGGCCGTCACGGTGAACGCGACCGAATGCTGGGACATCCCGGCCCTCGACGAGATCCGCCTGTCCGGCGGCCTGGACGCGGTGCGCGCCGCGATGGCAGCCGGAGACGTCGGCCCCGGCGCCCGCGCCGGCATCTCCGAAGGAGACACCGCCCCCGGCGCCCAGTCCGCCCCGGTGATCTTCGCCAACGGCTTCGCGCTGTCCCCGTACGCCGAGACCGGTTCTCCCGGCGCCCATCCGAAGAACCCGCCCCGCAACCTCTGGCACGCCAGTCCCGGCAGCGCCGGCCCGCCGCCTACAGCCCAGTAACCTCCGCCAGCCGCCGGGACAGGTAGCGCTGCTCCGCGCCGGTCCCGGCGAGTGCCAGTGCCTCGCGGTAGGCGTCCGCCGCCTCGTCGTTCCGCCCCAGACGGCGCAGCAGGTCGGCACGGGTGGCTGGCAGCAGGTGATAACCGGCCAGTGCCCCGCTCGCGGCCAGGGCATCAACCAGCTCCAGCCCGGCCGCCGGGCCGTCCGCCATGCTTACCGCCACAGCCCGGTTCAGCTCGATCACCGGGGACGGGGTCAGGCGGGCGAGTCGGCCGTACAGCCGGGCGATCGTCCGCCAGTCGGTGTCGCCGGCCCCGGCGGCGGTCGCATGGCAGGCGGCGATCGCCGCCTGAATCTGGTACGGCCCGGGATCGCCGGCGCTGAGGGCGGCGTCGAGGATCTGGCGGCCTTCGCCGATTTCGGCACGGTCCCACCGGGACCGGTCCTGATCCTCAAGCGTCACCAGTTCCCCGGCGTCATCGACCCGGGCGCGCCGCCGCGAGTCCTGCAGCAGCATCAGCGCGAGCAGGCCACCCGTCTCTGGTTCCCCCGGCAGCAGCCGGGCCAGCAACCGCGCCAGCCGGATGCCCTCGGCGCTGAGGTCGAGACGGAGCAGGTCCGCTCCCGCGGTAGCGCTGTACCCCTCGTTGAACAGCAGGTACAGCACGGCGAGGACGCCTGCGGTGCGTTCGGGGAGCAGGCGGGCGGGCGGCACCCGGTAGGGGATCCCGGCGTTCTGGATCTTGCGCTTAGCCCGGACCAGGCGCTGGGCCATGGTCGGCTCGGAGACCAGGAGCGCGCGAGCGATCTCGGCCGTGGTCAGCCCGGTGAGTGTGCGCAGCGTCAGCGCCACCCGCGCCTCCAGCGGCAGCGCGGGATGGCAGCAGGTGAAGATCAGCCGCAGCCGGTCGTCCGCGATTCCGCTCGGATCGGGCTCGGGGAGGCCGGCCGCCTCGTCCGGCGCGAGCCGGGCGGCCTGCGCCAGCTTGACGCTCTCGTTGGCGCGCCGGCGCAGCACGTCGACGGCCCGGTTGCGGGCGGTCGTGGTGAGCCAGGCCCCCGGCTTGGCGGGCACTCCGTCGCGCTCCCAGGTCCGCAGCGCCTGGGCGAACGCGTCCTGGGCGCACTCCTCGGCGAGATCCCAGTCGCCGGTGACCGCGATCAGCGTGGCGACGATCCGGCCCCATTCCTCGCGGAACGAGGCGTCGACCGCGGCCCTGATGTCAGCCGTCAAAAAATTTCCTCCCGGGGTGTCGATGCGCCGGATGGCCGTTCGTCGCCAGAGCGAAAGGGCCCGCCAGACAGCGAGCCCGCCGATGATGAGGAGAACGTCATGTATATCTCGTACCAGTTCCTGATCGCGATGGAGAACGACCGGCTGGGGTCCCTGGAGCCCCGCCGGCTACGCCAGGATGCGGCTCGCGGCCGGGTCACCCGGCGCGATCGCAGCCCGCGGCGTGCGATTATCCGCGCGTTCCGCGCGCGCCCGGCCGCCGGGCAAGCCCTGTAAGCCACGATTGATCCGGAGGAGAAGCCATGAAGTACATGATGATCGTCTGCTACGACCCCACGATCGAGCAGGCTGCCGACGACGACCCCGATCCCTGGTTCAGCGAGATGGAGGGCCGGGGGATCCGCCTCGAGGGGCACCCCCTGAACCCCGACGACGCCACCACGGTCCGGGTGCGGAACGGCGAGGTACTGGTCTCGGACGGGCCGTTCGCGGAGACCAAGGAAGTGATGGTCGGCTACGACCTCCTCGAGTGCGCGAACCTCGACGAGGCGATCGAGGTGGCGTCCAAGCACCCGCTCGCCAGCCACGGCGCCATGGAACTGCGCCCCTTCGGAGCGGACTGATGGAACAGGAAAAGGAACTCGGCGCGCTCCGGCATTCCCTCGACGGCCAGCGTGAGCACGTGCTCGGCATCCTCGACGGGCTCTCGGAGGAGCAGCTTCGCCGGGCGATGCTCCCCACCGGCTGGAATTGCCTGAGCTTGGTGCGGCACCTGACCCTGGACGTGGAACTCTTCTGGTTCCCTGGCGTCTTCGCCGGCGACCCGGACATGGCTGACCAGCTGAAACCGGGTGCTGAGTCCGGCTGGCAGGTACCCGATGGCATGAGCGCCGCGGACGTGTTCGCCGGGTACCGCGCGGCGATCGAGCGCGCGGACGCCGTGCTCGACGCGGCGGGGCGAGACGGCGGGCTCGACCACGAGCCCGCCGCGTGGCCCGTGGAGATCTGGCCGGACTGGCGGCTACCGGACCTCAGGCACATCCTGCTGCACGCGATCACCGAGGTCGCCTGCCACGCCGGGCACCTGGACGCGGTGCGTGAGCTGATCGACGGGACGACGTGGCTCACCGAATAGCGGATAACGATCGTGGCTTGCGCCAGTCGACCGTCGGGCGCAGCGCGTCGGGGCGCACCCGGTGCGCGTACCGCTTGGTGATCTCGAACAGCGACTCGATGAGCGTCTCGGACAGCAGGTGCGGCTCCAGGCCGAGGTCGACGAGCTTGGTGTGCGCGACCTTGTAGTAGTGCTCGGGCGCCTCGACCCGCGGGTTCTCCAGGTTCTCGATCACGACTTCGCCCGGGTAGGTCCTGGCCACCGTATCGGCGATCTCTTGGACCGACAGCGACTCGGTTATCTGGTTGAAGACCCGGAATTCCCCGCTGGTCGCGGGGTTCTCGCAGGCGATCTGGATGCACTGGACGGTGTCCCTGATGTCAATCAGGCCGCGGACCTGGCCGCCGGAGCCGTAGACCGTCAGCGGGTGGCCGATCACCGCCTCGATGACGAACCTGTTCAGCACCGTGCCGAACACCGCGTCGTAGTCGAACCGGGTCGCCAGCCGCTCGTCCCGCATGGTCTGCGGGGTCTGCTGGCCGTAGACGACGCCCTGGTTCAGGTCGGTGGCCCGCAGGTCCCAGATCCGGCAGGCGAACTCGATGTTGTACGAGTCATGCACCTTGGACAGGTGGTAGAACGAGCCGGGCCGCTTGGGGTACATGACGCGGTCTCTGCGCCCGTTGTGCTCGATGTCCAGCCAGCCCTCTTCGATGTCGATGTTCGGCGTGCCGTATACGCCGATGGAGCCGAGCTTGACCAGGTGGATGCGGGGGTCGATCTCGGCGATCGCGTACAGCAGGTTGAGCGTGCCGAGGACGTTGTTCGACTGGGTGTAGATCGCGTGGTTGCGGTCGATCATCGAATAGGGGGCGGCGCGCTGCTCCGCGAAGTGGACCACCGCGTCCGGCTTGAACTCCCCGATGATCCGGTAGGCGAACACCGGGTCGGTGAGGTCGCCCACGTAGCAGCCGATCTCCTTGCCGGTGAGCTGCTTCCACACCGCGATCCGGACCCGCAGCGGCTCGATCGGCACCAGGCTCTCGACGCCGAGTTCGTCGTCGTAGTGTCTGCGCGCGAAGTTGTCCGCGACCGCGACCTCGTGGCCGTGATCCGACAAATGGAGCGCCGTCGGCCAGCCTAGGTACCCGTCACCGCCCAGGACCAGGATCTTCATCCGCTGTCTCCTCCCGCATCGCGCCACTGCCTCTATCGTGCCCCATCCGTCCCCCTGGGCTGGCGAGTCTTCCAGCGGCTGCCTGCCTAACAAGGTAACGTGCTATCTGTACGAG
>Ga0306923_10001575_pt1 | contig 20395 bp, 17 predicted proteins | sample sta12Can44000108_FD_203841 | JGI IMG/M metagenome (GOLD analysis project Ga0306923, IMG submission 203841) | Lab enrichment of tropical soil microbial communities from Luquillo Experimental Forest, Puerto Rico - statanox.12C.anox.44.000.108 (v2)... | ecosystem: Environmental > Terrestrial >... | reverse complement strand
CCCGGCGGCGGCCAGCTTGGCCGCCACCCCCTCGCGGCGGAACTTGGCCGAGACCTCGGTGCGCATCTCCTCGCCGTCGGCGAACTCGACGGTGAGCCCGATGCCGGGTAGGCGCACCGTCTGCGCCATGGCCGAGCGCAGTCGCATCTCGATCCACTCGGCGTCCGCGTTCCACACCGCGACGTGCTCGAACGCGTCCAGGTCGAAGTCGGCGCCGAGCTCGGCGTTCAGCACCGCGAGCACGTTCTTGTTGAACTCGGCGGTGACCCCGGACTCGTCGTCGTACGCGGCGACCAGCGTGGCCGGGTCCTTGACCAGGTCGGTGCCGAGCAGGAAGAAGTCACCCGGCCGCAGCTGGTCCCTGACCCGGGCCAGGAAGGCGGCCCGCTGCCCCGGCTCGAGGTTCCCGATCGTGCTGCCGAGGAAGGCGACCAGCCGTGGCGCCGGGGCCGCGCCGTCCGCTGGGAACCCCAGCCGCTCTTCGAAGTCGGATACCACGGCGCGGACGTCGAGCCCGGGATATTCGGCCGACAGCGCCTTCCCGGCGGCGGCCAGCGCGGGCTCGCTCACGTCGACCGGCACGTAGCAGCGCAGCGTGCCCGCATCGCGCAGCGCGTCGAGCAGCAGCCGGGTCTTGTCCGAGGACCCCGAGCCGAGCTCGATCAAGGTCCGCGCGCCGGTCTGCGCCGCGATCCCGGCCGCGTTCGTGCGCAGGATCTCCCGCTCGGCGCGGGTCGGGTAGTACTCCGGCAGTTCGGTGATCTTGTCGAACAGCGCGCTGCCCTGCGCGTCGTAGAACCACTTGGGCGGCAGCGACTTCGGTTCCGCCGTCAGCCCGGTCCTGGCGTCCGCGCGCAGTGCTTCCTCGAGGAAACCGGGCGGTAGCCGGCGGTCGAGGGATGTCATCGGATAGCGATCCTTCCGTCTTGGACGTGGTGTGCATCGTGAGTACCGGGCGCGGCCAGCGCGGCCACGCCGACCTGCCGCGGCGTCGCGGTCACGACGGAGCCGTCCGGCACCTCGGTCCAGCCGGGCTCGTCGTCGCCTGGTTCGGAGGCCACGACCACGGCCCGGCCGGACACGCGGTAGCACAGCGTGTCGCCGGCCGCGGTGGCCGCGATTTCCTGCCCGTCGGTCAGCAGGAAGTTGAACCGGCCGGCCAGGCCGGCGGCCCACAGCGCCGAGACGGTGTCCGCCAGGGCGTCCGCGGCGCCGAGGCCACGCTCGAGCCGGTGCCTGACCAGCGCCCATAGCAGCGCCGAATCCACCCGGGCCTCCAACCCGAGCAGCGACCCGGCGGGCAGCGTCGCGGCGAGCCCGGCGGCGGACGCGGGCCAGCCCTCCAGCACGCCGTTGTGGCTGAACAGCCAGCGCCCCGACGCGTACGGCGCGACCGCGGCGATCCCGGGGTCGGTGCCCGCCGTCGCGCAGCGCACCGCCGCCAGCAGCGCGGCGGCCGACGTCACCCGGGCGACGTCGGCGAAGGACTCGTCGCCCCAGATCGGAACCGCGCGCCGGTACCTGGCCGGGATCGGGTCGTCCGGCGCGTACCAGCCGACCCCGAACCCGTCGGCGTTCACCGTCCCGTATCGCTGTCGGCGCGGCGCCCAGGCCTGCCGGTACAGGCCGTGCGGCGGGTCGATGAGCACCGAGCGCAGCGAGGCGGGTGGTCCGAGGTAGGCCAGGTGCCGGCACATCAGGCGGTCTCCGGCATACCGGACCGGGCGGTGCGGAAGCCGGAGAAGATCTGTCTCCTTATCGGGTAGTCCCAGTTGCGGAACGTGCCGCGGCAGGCCACCGGGCTGACGGCGAAAGAACCGCCGCGCAGCACCTTGTATTCCGGGCCGAAGAACACCTCCGAGTACTCCTGGTACGGCCAGGCCTCGAACCCCGGGTACGGCAGGAAGTCCGAGCTCGTCCACTCCCAGACGTCCCCGATCAGCTGCCTGGCCCCGCACGGCGCCGCTCCCTCGGGGTAGGAGCCGGCCGGTGCCGGACGCAGGAAGGCCTGGCCGAGGTTGGCGCGCGACGCCTCCGCGTCCGCGTTGCCCCACGGGTACCTGCGGGTCAGGCCGGTGGCGGGATCGAACCGCGCCGCCTTCTCCCACTCGGCCTCGGTGGGCAGCCTGCGCCCGGCCCAGCGGGCGTACGCGTCGGCCTCGTACCAGCACACGTGCAGCACGGGCTCGTCCGGCGCGATCGGCTCCGGCCTGCCGAACGCCCGGCGGGTCCACTGCCGGCCCTCGCGCCGCCAGTACAGCGGCGCGGCCAGCCCGGCCTTCTGCCGGTGCTCCCAGCCGGCCCGGGTCCACCAGCGCGGGTCGTCGTACCCGCCGTCCTCGATGAACTCGACATAAGCGCCGCAGGTCACCGGGGTGGTGTCGAGGTAGAACGGCGCCACCTGCACGGTGTGCGCGGGGCGCTCGTTGTCCAGCGCCCAGGGCTCGGTGGAGGTCCCCATGGTGAACGGGCCGCCGGGCACGAGGACCTCGGACGGGAGCCGGAACGCGTCGGCTGGCGCCGGGTCAGGTGCCCGCGCGGTGAGCACCGGCGTTCCGCCCCTTGACGCCCGGATCTGGTGCGTGATCAGCATCGTCTCGTCGTGCTGCACCTCGTGCTGGGCGATCATCCCGAACGCGAATCCGTCGCCGAGCAGCCGCGTCCCGGCGAACGAGGTGCGTTCGAGCAGGTCGAGGACCCGGCCGCGCACCTCGTAGCCGTAGGCCCTGGCCTCGGCCGGCGGCAGCAGCGGCAGCGTGGGACGCTGCGACCGCGGGTGCTCGAACGCGTCGTAGAGCGGGTCGATCTCCGGGTGCATCGACTCGCGGCCGCCGACATCGCGCAGCAGCCAGAGCTCTTCCTGGTTGGCGATGTGCGCGAGGTCCCAGACCAGCGGGGACATCAGCGGCGAGTGCTGTCTGACCAGGTCGGCCTCGTCCACGCTGTCGGTCAGCAGCGAGGTCCGTCGCCGGGCGCCGGTCAGTGCCCGCGCGATGACCCCGCGCAGTATCTCCTCGGGGGGACGATCCCCCCCAGACCCCCCCTGCTTTTCCTCCCGGGGGGACCCATCCCCCCGGACCCCCCTTGGGAGGGGCTGCCCGCCCCCCCATACCCCCCGGGGCCCCCCGCCCGAGGTTTCTGGGTCGATCTGTGGCTCCGTCATCGTCGTCAGACTCCGTCCAGTTGGTCGTCGGCAGGACATCGGTCTTTCTGCACGTAGCGTTCGGTGAACTCGGCGACGGCCCGGCGGACCGCGGCCGGCACGCCCAGCCGGCCGAGCGCGGCGGCGGCCGCCTCGAAGCACCCCTTGCTGGCCTGGCTGATCTGCGGGTCGGCCGGGCCGTGGCGCGCCGCCCGCAGCCACGGGTTCCCGGCGTCCGTCGGTCCGTCCCACATCGGCTCGGCGGCGGCCAGCGCGGCGTCGGCGGCCCGGTCGTCGTCGGCCAGCGCGGCGACCACGGCCGTGGGCACGATCCAGCCGTCGCCGGGCTGCGCGTCGATCATCCGCAGTTCCATGTGCCCGCGCGGGCGGACCGGCGGGAACAGCGTTGACAGGTGATAGTCGAGATCCTCTGCGGTCGGTGCCCGCAGTGTTCCGGACCCGCCGTCGCGCAGCCAGTCGCGGAAGGTCACCCCGGGCGGTGCGGTCCAGTCCTGCGAGCCGGGCTCGCGGACGCACATGAGCTCGGCGTCCAGCGCGTAGGCGGCCCAGGCGTCGCGCGGATCGCCGTCGGACTCGTGCAGGTCCGGCGCCCGGGTCCGTCCCGGATCCATGTTGGACCACACCTGCTGCCGGGCCGAACGCCAGCCGGCCGGCTTGCCGTCCCGCAGCGGGGAGTTGGCGAACGCGGCCACCAGTACCGGCCCGACGGCGTGCAGCATCCGCCAGCGTGAGCGATAGCCGGACTGGCTGCCGCTGTCGTCGCCGGCGTCCACGCAGACCTGGACCGACGCGGTGCCGCACATCATCTGGCGGCCCCACGGGCCCTCGCGATCGAAGAATTTCTCCATCGCCGCGTACCGCGGCAGATCGAGCAAGCGGCGGGGCGGGCGCAGCGGATCGAGACCGTATCCGCACAGTTCCAGGCCGGCCGCCGCGGCCGCGTCACGCAACGTGGCCAGGTCGCGCCCGGTCACCTCGACGAGCTCACCGAGCGTAGCGGCGGGGGCCGAGCTGAGCTCGAGCTGCCCGCCAGGCTCTACCGTGAGCGAGGCACCGGAAGGAAGGGAAAAGGGTTCATACCGAACGGTCTGGGCTTCGTGCCCTGGGTAACCTTCCTCGTCCGAATGGCTGAAACCGGCCAGGGTGGCGGTTACCTGTTCCGCCTGGACCGGGAGCGCGGGATCGCGGTGATCACGCACTAGCCACTCGAGCTCGACGCCCACTCGCTGCGGTGGGCCCGTCTTGAAGCAGATACCGTGAACCTGCGCTTCCGCGTCGGCTTCGGTAAACCGCGCCCCGTTTGTCACGATTTCAACCCTACCTGACCCGTCTCGCCCGACAGCGGAGCCGGGCCGGCGAGTCTCGCCGCACGCCCGGGAAGGACCCCGCATCCCTGCCCAGGGCGATGGGGGCCTAACCGCCCTCCCAGGAAAGTTTCAGTTTCGGGTGGTACCTTGCGGCACACCGCGCGCGATTGCTGGTGACTTTAAGTCGCTACCTTAATAACACGCCGTAATGGCCAACATGGCCATTAGCGTGTTGCTGCTCTGGCAGGATGGAACTCGATGAAGGCGCCGTCCGTGAAGCTTCCGATGGTACACCGGGATAAGGCCGGGGAGCCGCCCGGGATCGTGGCTGTCGCGCGCGTGGACGGGCGGACGAAGAGCATCACCAGGCGCCTCAACCCCGGTGAGATCGCCATCATCGACCATTCCGACCTGGACCGGGTGAGCGCCGAGGAGCTTATCAGGCGCAAGGTCGCCGCCGTGGTCAACGCCTCGGTCAGCATTACCGGGCGTTACCCCAACCTCGGGCCGAAGCTGCTGCTCGAATCGGGCATCCCGGTCGTCGACGGGGTCGGTCCGGACGTGCTCGTCCGGGTCACCGACGAGGCCGTGGTCCGGCTCGACCAGGAGACCCTCTACCTCGGCGACACGGTCGTGGCCAAGGGCACCCTGCTGACCGAGGAGCTGGTCCACGCGGCGATGACCGAGGCCAGGGCCATGGTCGGGGTGCAAATCGAGTCGTTCGCCGCGAACACGCTGGAGTTCCTCCGGCGTGAGCACGAACTGCTTACCCGCGGCCTCGAGCCGCCCGAGATGGACACGGTGATGAACGGCCGGCACGTGCTGGTCGTGGTCCGCGGCTATCACTACCGGGAGGACCTGGCTGCCCTCCGGCCCTACATCCGCGAGTACAAGCCGGTGATGGTGGCCGTGGACGGCGGGGCGGACGCGCTGATCGAGGCCGGCTACCAGCCCGACGCCATCCTCGGCGACATGGACTCGGTGTCCGACGAGGCACTGTGCTGCGGCGCGGAACTCGTGGTGCACGCGTACCCCGACGGCCGCGCGCCGGGGCTGGCGCGGATCCGCGAGCTCGGCCTTGATGCCGTCACCATCCCCTCGCCGGGGACGAGCGAGGACGTCGCCTTGCTCCTCGCCGACGCCAAGGGGGCCAGCCTGATCGCCGTGGTGGGCACCCACCACACGCTCGAGGAGTTCCTCGACAAGGGCAGGCCGGGGATGTCGAGCACGTTCATCACGCACCTGCGGGTGGGAGCAAAGCTGGTCAACGCGCGGGGCGTGCACCAGCTGTACCACAGCCGGATCTCCGGCTGGTCGCTGCTGGTGCTGGTGCTCGCCGCGGCGGTGACCGTGTTCGTCGCCGTCGTGTTCTCGCCCGCCAGCCCCATCCTGGCCAGGTACTTCGAAGCGACCTGGCATTCCTTCATCTACTGGCTGACCGGAAAGCTCTAGTGATCGACTTTCGCTATCATCTCGTCTCCATCGTGGCGGTGTTCCTCGCGCTGGCGATCGGGATCGTCCTCGGCTCGACCGAGCTGCAGGGACCGGCGTTCAGCCTGCTGGACAAGACCACCTCGAAGCTGCAGAACGAGCTCGGCCAGGTCAGCAGCCAGCGGGACACGGCCCAGCAGCAGGCCACCGAGGGCGAGATGTACGCCCAGGCCATCGAGCCCGCCGTGCTGCACGACCTGCTGACCGGGCACCGGTTGCTCATCGTCACCGAGCCGGGCGCCCAGTCCGCCGTGGTCAGCGGCATCAGCACCGCGGCGATCCACGCGGGCGCCACCGTCACCGGGGAGATCAACCTGCAGCCCAAGTTCTTCGACACCAGCGGCACCGCGCAGGACAGCCTGAACCAGACCACCCTGGACGTGGCCCAGACGGCCGGCATCCAGCTGGACGCCAGCGCGACCTACCAGCAGCAGGCGGCCCAGGTGATCGCGAGCGAGATCCTGACCGCCTCGTCCGAGCCCGCTAACAGCCGGCCGTCCGGCGGCGACCAGGGCGCCAGCGCCGTGACGATGCTGCAGACGTACGCCGCGTCCCAGTTCCTCAGCACCTCCGGCGAGCCGGCCAGTCCGGCCACCCTGGTCGTCGTCGTGACCCCGCAGAACGCGCCGTCGGACGGCAGTACGGACCAGCTCGACCAGGTGCTCATCCCGCTCGTCCAGGAGCTGGCGGCGAAGAGCGCGGCCGCCGTGGTCGTGGGCTCGTCGACGGGTTCGGGTGCGGGCAGCCCGATCTCGGTGCTGCGCTCGAACAGCGTGTCCAGCCAGGTGTCCACGGTGGACGACGCCGACCTGGCGGCCGGGCAGACGGTCGCCATGCAGGCGCTCGCGGTGGAGCTGGCCGGCGGCAAGGCCGGCAGCTACGGGTTCACCGCCAACGGCGCGACCTCCATCGCGCCGAGCCCCGCACCCACGCCGAGTGCCTCCGCGAGCGCGACGCCGACCTCCTCGACGAAGAAGAAGGCCGGCAAATGAGGCGAGCGATACACGCGGCGGTGGCCGGTGCCTGCGCGGCGGGCGCGGCCAGGCTCGCCTACTCCGCCATGAACCGGCGCCCGCCGGGCGGGCCGAAGGCCTGGTCACGCACGAACCACCGAGGCGAGCCGGTCACCCTGCTCGAGGGGCCCGCGGTGGCCGCCGGGGCCATCGCCGGCGTGCTGGCCCAAGGGATCCAGGCCGGCCTGGCGTCGGCGACGAGCAGGGCGACGCCAGGCTCGTCCGGGCCGCCGGGTTGGCGCCACGCCGCGGCCACGGCCCTGGGCGGGGCGGGCGCGGCGGCGTTCGGGGCTTATGACGACCTGGCCGGCTCCGGGGACCGGCGGGGCTTCCGTGGCCATCTCGGCGCGCTGCGGCACGGCGAGGTGACCACCGGCGCGGTGAAGCTGGGCGGCATCGGCGCCACCGGGATCATCAGCGCCGCGCTGGCCGGCGGCTCGCCCGCGGACGTGATCCTCAACGCCGGCCTGGTGGCCGGGGGCGCGAACCTGATCAACCTGTTCGACCTGAGGCCCGGCCGGGCCATCAAGGTCGCCGCCGTCTCCGGCGTCCTGATCGGCGCGGCCGGGCAGGACGGCGTCGCGGCGCCTCTGGCGGCAGCAGTGGCCCTGCTGCCCGAGGACCTGGGCGAGCGGGCGATGCTCGGCGACGCCGGCGCGAACGCGCTCGGCGCGATGCTCGGCGCCTCGGCGGCCGGACTGTCCCGGCCGGCCAGGATCGCGCTGCTCGCCGGGATCGCCGGGCTGACCGCGGCGAGCGAGAAGGTCAGCTTTACCAAGGTGATCCAGCGCACCCCCGCGCTGAACTGGCTGGACATGCTCGGCCGCCGGCCCGCGATCCCCGCCCAGCCGGGCCCGGTTGACTGTGCCGGGGCGGCAACCAGCACCCGTTCGGCAGAAAAACCCGACCCCCTGCCGCCAGACGAGTGAGTACCCCCGTGGCCGAGCGGGGGAGTGCTCGGCGACTGGGCGGGGGGATCGGCCGCGCCGCGCTGCTGATCGGCACGATCACGATGCTGGCGCGGGTCATCGGGTTCGGCCGCCAGGTGGTGTTCGCGCACACCGTGCAGGCCTCGTGCGTGGGCACCGCGTACACCACGGCGAACATGGTGCCGAACATCATCTACGACATCGTGATGGGCGGTGCCCTCACCGCGGTCGTGGTGCCGGTGCTGGCGGGTCCGGTGCTGGCCAGCACCAGCCTGGCCGCCGGGGGCGGGTCGGCCGACCGCGAGCAGGTGCGGCAGACCTCTGCCGCGCTGCTCAGCTGGACGGTGCTGCTGCTCGTCCCGGTTAGCGTGGCGGTCGCGGTGGTGGCGAGGCCGCTGGTGTCGCTGCTGCTCGGCGGGACGCCCGGCTGCCCGCGGGCCGACATGGTGACGCTCGGCACGCGGATGCTGGTGCTGTTCGCACCGCAGATCCTCCTCTACGGCCTCGCCGTGGTGCTCTACGGTGTCCTGCAGGCGCACCGCAGGTTCGTCGCGCCCGCGCTGGCGCCGGTGCTGTCCAGCCTGGTCGTCATCGGCGTCTACTTCTGGTTCGGCGTAGCCGGCGCCGGCTACCAGAATCTGAACCCTTCAGCCCGGCCGGTACCCGCCGTGGCCTGGATCGTGCTGGCGGCCGGGACCACCGTCGGGGTGGCGGCGCTGGTCATCACCCCGTTCGTCCCCGTCGCCCGGCTGCGCCTGCGGCTGCGGCCCAGGTTGCGCTTCCCACCCGGGATCGGCGTGCGGGTCCGCGCGCTGGCCGCGGCCGGCGTTGCGACGCTGATCGCGCAGGACGCCTCGGTGGCAGTCGTGATCGTGCTGGCCAACTCCCGCGGCGGTGGCGGCGCGCTGGTGCTCTACAGCTTCGCGTGGGCGGTCTTCTTCGTGCCGTACGCCGTGCTGGCCGTGCCGATCGCGACCAGCGCCTTCCCCGAGCTGTCCGCGCGCACCGGCAGCTTCGACGACACCACCGCCACCTCGACCCGGGCGGTCACGGTGGCGTCCTGGCTGGGGGTGGCCGGGATGGCTGGCACCTGCGTCCCGCTGGCCCGGGTCTTCCAGTCCCACGTCAGCCAGGCGGCCGACGCCCGGCAGCTCGCGATCGCGCTGGCCGCGTTCGCGCCCGGGCTCGTCGGATACGGGCTGACGGCGAACCTGTCCCGGGTGCTCTACGCGGAAGGACGGATCCGGGCCGCGGCCCTGGCGGTTAGCGGCGGCTGGCTGCTGGTGATCGTGGCGGACCTGATCATCGTGCCGCTCGTGCCGCGCTCCGCCGTGGTGCCCTGGCTCGGGGCGGGCACCACCATCGGGCTGACCGCCTCGGGCGTCGCGCTGGTCGTGCTGGTCCGCCGGTTCCGCGGCCCGGGTGCGCTGCGCGGCTGCGTGCGGGCCTGCCTGGCCGGCCTGGCCGGCGCGCTGGCCGGGACCGCGGCTGGGCTCGGCGTTTCCGCCGCCGTCCACCCCGTCGGCTTCCTGCCCAACGTCGGCGTCACGCTGCTGGCCGGCGCGGCCGTGCTGGTCGCCTTCCTCGCCGTGGTGGCGGTGGCCGACGGCGGCGACCTGCGCGCCGTGGTGCGCCGGGTGATCCGGCTATGAAGGTCGCGTTCGTGCTGGGCACCAGCACCGGCGGGACCGCCCGGCACGTCCGGACGCTCGCGGCCGGCGGCGCGGCGCGGGGCGTGGCGGCCGCGGTGTTCGGTCCCGCGCAAACGGACCGCGACTTCGCGTTCGGCAGCCTGGCCGGCGGCCTGGTCTGTTTCACGCCGGTCGAGATCGCGGACCGGCCGCGCGTCGCCCGCGACCTGCGGGCGATCGGGCGGCTGCGCCGCCTGCTCGCCGCCTGGCGGCCCGGCGTGGCGCACGCGCACGGCCTGCGGGCCGGCGCGCTCACCGCGATCGCGCTGGCGTTCGTCCGGCCCACCGTCCACCATCCGCGGCCCGCGCTGGTCGTCACCGTGCACAACGCGCCCACCGCGGGCGGCGTCACCGGCGCGATCTACCGCGTGCTCGGGCTGATCGTCGCCCGCGGCGCCGACTCGGTGCTCTGCGTCGCGCCCGACCTGGAAGAACGCATGCGCGCGGCCGGCGCCCGCCGGGTCGGGCGTGCCCTGGTCCCCGCGGCCGACGTTTCCGCGGCTGGCGTTCCCGCGGAAACGCCTGGCCCGCTTCCGCTGCCGGGTAACCCGGACCCGGCCCGCCCCCTGGTGCTGGCGGCAGGCCGGCTGGCGGCCCAGAAAGGGTTCGGCACCCTGCTGGAGGCGGCCGCCGGCTGGCGGGACCTGCGGCCCGAGCCGCTCCTGGTCATCGCGGGCGAAGGCCCGCTCGAGGCCGCCCTGAAGAGCCAGGCGGCCCGCCTCGGGCTCGACGCCCGGTTCCCCGGGCACCGCGACGACATACCTGCCCTGCTGGCCTCCGCCGCCGTGTTCGTGCTGCCCAGCACGTGGGAAGGCCAGCCGCTCATCCTGCAGGAGGCGCTGCGCGCCGGGGTGCCCATCGTGGCCACCCGGGTCGGCGGCACGCCCGTGCTCACCGGCGAGGACGCCGCGCTGCTCGTCCCGGCCGGCGACGCGCGGCGGCTGGCCGACGCGGTGCGCACGGTGCTCACCGACCCCGCGCTGGCCGCCCGGCTGGGTAAGGCGGCCGCGGACCGCGGGGACGCCCTGCCCGGCGAGGACGACGCCGTGGCCGCCGCCCTGGCCGAATACGAGATCATCAGTCGCACCAGGCCCTGATCCCGCTCGACCGGATGTCGGCCCGGCGCCGAGGAGACATTCGCCGCCCCGGATCACATCCCTGGTGTTCCTGCGCTCCTGACACACTGCCGTTACTTGTGATACATGCTGGCCGGTCCGGTCTGCCCGGCGCATAAGAATTTGATGGCCCTGCGGGCCGCTCCCGGATGGATGAGAATAGGGCTTACGCGGCGCTCGTCACGCCGCGGTTTTGGTGTGCCCGCGTAACCCCTATTCACGTATCAGGCGTGGATGTCCCAGCCATGTCGCTCATACAACCTGGATGTGGCATCCACGCCTTACGCTCTGGTATGGGCGGTGCCGGTGGGCGCCGCTGTTACGGCACCAGCCAGTCGCGGGCGATGTGCCCGGCCAGGTCCTCGAGCAGGGGACCGGGCTGCTCGAGGCAGCGGGTGAGGTCAGGCTCGATGTCGGCGAGCGCGTAGGCGCGCGCGATGCCCGCCGAACGGAGCTGGCCGGGGGACAGCGAGCACACGCCGGCCACCGCCACCACCGGCAGATCCGGCGCGGCCGCGGCGACCGCGCGGGCCACCCCGGCCGGGGCCTTGCCGTGCAGCGTCTGCTCGTCGAGCGCGCCCTCGCCGGTGACGACCAGGCGCGCGCCGGCCAGGTGACCGGCGAACGAGAGCAGGTCCAGCATCAGCTCGATGCCCGGCTGCATGGCGGCGCCGAGGAACCCGAGTACCGCGAAGCCCAGCCCGCCCGCCGCGCCCGCGCCGGGCTCGTCCCGCTTGACGAAGCCGAACGACCGCTCGGTCACGTCCGCCCAGCGTGCGAGGCCTTCCTCGAGGCTCGTCACGTCCTGCGGGGAGGCGCCCTTCTGCGGCGCGTAGACCGCGGCGGCGCCACGCGGCCCGAGCAGCGGGTTGTCCACGTCGGTGGCCGCGATCACCTCGGTGGCGGACAGGTCCCTGAGCCGGGACACGTCGATGTGATCCAGCCGCGAAAGGGCCGCCCCGCCCGGCGGGAGTTCGGCCCCCGACGCGTCCACCAGCTTGCCGCCCAGCGCGGTGACCAGCCCCGCGCCGCCGTCGGTGCAGGCCACGCCGCCCAGGCCGAGAACGATTCGCTTCGCGCGCATCCGGATCGCGGCGAGGATGAGCTCGCCGACGCCGCGGCTGGTCGCGGTCAGCGGGGCGGGCGTGCCGCCGGGTAGCCTGGTCAGCCCGCAAGCCTGCGCCGACTCGATGATCGCGGTCCCGTCGAGCAGGGCGAACGAGGCCGTGACCGGTTTGCCGGTCGGTCCGCGGACCCCGATCTCGACGCGGCGGTACCCGGCCGCCTCGGCCGCGTCCACAGTGCCGTCACCTCCGTCGGCCACCGGGACCTGGATCGTCTTCAGCCCCGGGCTAGCCCGGCCAAGCCCGGCGGCCACGTGCGCGGCCACCTGGGCGGCGGTGAGCGTTCCCTTGAACTTGTCCGGGGCGATCACCACGTGGCTCATCTGGCCAATAAGATCATGCGGACGGCTTCTCGTCACGTGATACGGATCAGCCTGTCTCCTCCCAGCGGCGCCGCATGGCCGCCAGGCCGTCGTCGGTCAGCGATCCGTACAGCCGGAGCCTGGCCACGCCGCCGTCGGGGAAGATGTTCAGCCGCACATGGGTGGCTGGTGCGCTCGTCACGCGGAACCGGTGCGGCGTATCGGGCAGCAGCCTGACCGGCGGCAGCAGATCGCGCCATGCGCTCTCGTCGGACGGCGACGCGCCGACGGCGGCGTCCAGCGTCTGCAGCGAGGCGAGGTCGGGCTGGTTGCCGCGGAACCAGGCGGTGTCAATCTCGGCGAGGTCGATAACACCCTGCCCGGCCAGCCTGATCACCAGCCACTCGTGCCCGGGCCTGCGACGCCTGCGGGTTTCCCAGCCCTCGTGCATCACCCGCGACAGCCCGGGGGATATGACGTTGCGCGGCGGAGCGTAGAAATTCTGGTCGTTGGTGGCCACCACATCGGCGCCGTTTTCCAGCGCCGCCAGGTCCGTGGTCAGGCCGCTGAGCATGGCGGGGTCCGGCACCACCTCGCCGTGGACGTGCAGCCGGGCGATGCCGCCGTCGGGGAAGATGTTCAGCCGGACATGGGTGAACCTGCGGGCGGAGTGCACCTTGAACGCGTGCCGGGCGCTGCCGGTCAGCAGGACGCGCGGCATGATCTCCTGCCAGCCGCAGGAGCCGGTGAGCTCCTCGGATGAGGGATACCCGGCCACCGAGCACCCGTCCGCCGAGCACGCCTGCGGGAAATTGCCGGTGAAGAACGCGGTGTCGACCACGATGGAGCGCACCACCCCCGGCACCCCGAGCCGGACGATCACCCAGTCACTGGCCGTGGGATCCGGCTGTGTCCCGTCGGGCCCGCGGCGCCGCCTGGTCTCCCATCCGTCGTAGACCTGCCCCCTGGCGTCGTACCTTTCTGGCACGAAGACCGGCTCGGCCGGACTTATCAGGTTCTCCTTGGCGCCGAAGAACTCATCGCTGGCCGCCACCACGGACCCGCGGAGCCGGAGCAGGTCGGGAAGAAGCTGCTCATTCATATGGAGTTCATCCCCTTTTTAGCAGTCGCCCAACTGGCGCTTCTCCCCCACCTTCAAGCAGTGAAGTACCGCGCAGCCACGTCTGCCTCACGCGTCCGGTCAGCGTCTGCCCCGCGTACGGGGTGACCGGGTGCCTGTGGTGCAGCCGGGCGGGGTCCACGACGTACGTCTCGTCGGGGTCGAAGGCCACCAGGTCGGCGTCGTACCCGACCGCCAGGCGCCCCTTGGCCGGCAGGCCCGCGAGGGCGGCCGGGGCCGACGCCATCCACCGGGCGATGTCGTCCAGCGTCCGGCCGCGGCGCCGCGCGACGGTCCACACCGCGGACAGGCCGAGCTCGAGTGAGGCGATACCGCCCCAGGCCGTGCCGAAATCCCCCGAGCCGAAGGACTTCAGCTCGGGTGGGCAGGGTGAATGATCGGACACCACGCAGTCGATCACGCCCGCCTCGAGCCCGCGCCACAGCGCCTCCCGGTTGACCGAATCCCTGATCGGCGGGCAGGACTTGAACTCGGTCGCTCCGTCGGGCACCTGCTCGGCCGCGAAGTACAGGTAGTGCGGGCAGGTCTCGGCGGTAAGCCGGATCTCCGCCGCCTTCGCGGCGGAGATCATGGCCACGCATTCCGCCGCGGACAGGTGCACGATGTGCGCCCGCCCCCCGGTGCCGGCCGCGGCCGAGATCACCTTCTCGATCGCCCGGCGCTCGGCGACCGGCGGGCGGGACGCCACGAACGAGCCGAAGTCGCGGCGGGACGCCGGTCCCATCGCCTTGATCTCCGCCGCGTCCTCGGCGTGCGCGATCAGCAGCGCGTCCACCTCGGCCATCGTGCCGAGCGCCGCCCGCAGCCCGGTCGCGTCCAGCGGCGGGAACTCGGGGACCCCGGAGTCGAGCAGGAAGCACTTGAACCCGACCACCCCGGCCTCGTGCAGCGGCCGCAGCGCGGCCTCGTTGCCCGGCACCGCGCCGCCCCAGAACGCCACGTCGACCCAGCACTTCCCGGCCGCCGCCGTGCGTTTCTCCTGCAGCGCCGCCACCGATGTGGTGGGCGGTAGCGAGTTGAGCGGCATGTCGCAGATCGTGGTGACCCCGCCGGCCGCGGCCGCGCGGGTGGCGGTGGCGAACCCCTCCCATTCGGTCCGGCCGGGCTCGTTGACGTGCACGTGCGTGTCCACCAGGCCGGGCAGCAGCACGAGGTCGCCGAGGTCGACGTCTCGGCCGGCCTCCAGCCGCGCGCTGTAGTCTTCGACGGCCGCGATGGCCGGGCCGCTGACCGCTACCGCCGCGGCCCTCGTGCCGTCGGGCAGCACCGCCCGCCGGGACCGGACCACCAGGTCATACCTCATCGGGCCCCCTCCAGCCGAAGCTCGCCGAGCTGTCCGCCGGGTCCGGCGGCTTGTACTCGCAGCCGATCCAGCCGGCGTAGCCTTGCGCGGCGAGCTGCCCGAACAGCGCCTCGAAGTCCAGCGCGCCCGTGCCGGGGGCGCCCCGGTCGGGCACGTCGGCGATCTGGACGTGCGCGATGTCGGCGGCCTCGCGGGCCAGCACGCCCGGCAGGTCCTCACCCATCTTGCCCAGGTGGTAAACGTCGGCCAGGAACGCCACGTTGGTGACGCCGGCTTGCGTCCGCACCAGGTTGATCACTTCGAGCGCACGTCGGCTGGAGATCAGCGCCGCACGTGGGCTGTCGTAGGAGTTCAGCGCCTCCACGACCACCGTGGCGCCGGCCGCCGCGGCCGCCCCGGCCGCCAGCGCGAGGTTCTCCGCGGCCAGTTCATCCTGCTCCTGCCGGGTGAGGCCGTCGGCGCGGTTCCCGTACAGCGCATTGAGGACGGCGCACCCGGTGCGCGCGGCGATGCCGGCGCAGACGTCGATGTTGGCCCGGAACGCGGCCGAACCCTCCGGCAGCGCCAGCAGCCCGCGCTCTCCGGCCGCCATGTCACCGCCGACGAAGTTCAGCAGCGCGAGCTGCACCCCGGCGTCCGCGAGCGCCCCGGTGAAGGCGTCGACCTCGCGGTCTGAAGGCACCGGACCGGCGAACGGCCACCAGAACTCCACCGCGCCGAACCCGGCGGCCCGCGCCGCCTCGGGCCGCTTCAGCAGCGGCAGCTCGGTGAACAGAATCGAGCAGTTGACGTCGAACCGCAGCCCGTGTGTGCGCACAGCGGCCAGTCTCTCATGGTGCCTTGGCCCCTCGTCGCGCCTCAGTGCGGGGAGCAACCACAAGAATTAACCGGGTGTTCGTCCTGCCGTCATGTTGTCGGCGGCGGAGCCCTGGGGGGAACCGCTAGGAAATGGACACACTCGCACAGGAAGGGGCCTGGACCATGCAGAGAGCCGGGGTAGGCGCGCTCAGACGAGGCACGATCAGGACGATGGCGGCTGCGGGGGCGGCGCTATCGGTGGTGCTGGGCACGATGGTCCTGGCCCTCCCGGCCACTGCCCATACGCAGCCCACATATCACGTACGGGAGGTCATCTCCGGTAAGAGCCTGCACCACTGGTACACCCGGGCCGGATCCCGCACGAAGCACCGGGAACCGCTGACTCAGCCGGATGACATCACCGCGATCGGCGGGAAGCTCTTCACCGGCTTCCAGAACGGGGTGGGCCCGCAGGGAGAGCCCAGCACCGACGGAAACCGTGACAGCACGGTCGTTGAGTTCACGCCGAACGGCCGGGTGATCAGGCAGTGGGACATCCAGGGCAAATGCGACGGCCTGACCGCCGACCCGTATACCGGCCAGGTCATCGCCACCGTCAACGAAGACCTGCACTCCAGCCTGTACAGCATCGGCCCGGGTAGCGGCAGGCTCACGCACTACCGGTACAGCAGGCCGCTACCGCACCACGGCGGCACCGACGCCATCACCTTCTACCGCGGCATGATGCTGATCAGCGCGTCCGCGCCCGGTACCACGGGGGCGGCTGCACCCAACCCGGCCTACCCGGCGGTGTACTCGGTGACCCTGAACCAGGCCAGGCACAAGGCGTTCGTCCGGCCTTTGTTCTACGACGAGTCCGCCGCGACCGCCGCTAACGGCCCGCGGTTCACCAAGACGGTCAGGCTGCGTCTCACCGACCCCGACTCGAGCGAGGTAGTGCCGCCGATGGCCCCCAGGTTCGCCGGCGACTTCATGTTGACCAGCCAGGGCGACCTCGAGCAGATCTTCGTGCACCGCGCGGGCACTCGAGCCCAGCACCTGTCGGTCCTCAGGTTGTCACGATCGGTGGACGACACCGCGTGGGCCACGGCGTGGCATGGCGCCTTCTATGCCACCGACCACGGCGCCGACCACGTGGACGTCATCTCCGGCACGTTCTGGCCGGGTACCGCGCTGGTGGCGGTGACCCCGTGCAACGCCAACAGCGCGCCGGCCACCTGCCCGGGCCCCGGGTTCCCGGCCAACTACCTGGGCCAGTTGAACATGTACACCGGCCAGATCACCCGGGTAAGGCTACGCGGCGCCAGCCTCGAGCCGCAGGGCCTGATCTTCGCCGCCCGCTGACCGGCGGGCCGCCGGCTGACCGGCGGGTGCCGTGAAATGGTCCCGCGCTGATTCCGGAGCCGAATCACGCAATCGTTAATTTACCTTCGCAAGCGTTAATTGCGATGATTTACGGAATCATCCGATCGGCGCCGATAAATAGCAAATTGCCGATGGTTCCGCGGCGCGCCGGTCGTCAGAATCCCGGAGAATGCTGTCAGTTCGCCTCCGGAAGGGGTTGCCGATGAGCGGTGTACGGGTACTCGTGGGAACGCGCAAGGGCGCGTTCGTGCTGAGTTCGGACGGAAAGCGCGAACAGTGGGACGTCAGCGGCCCGCACTTCCCCGGCTGGGAGATCTACCACCTCAAGGGATCGCCCGCCGACCAGGACCGGCTGTACGCGTCGCAGTCCAGCGGCTGGTTCGGCCAGCTGATCCAGCGGTCCGACGACGGCGGGGCGACCTGGGAACCGGTCGGAAACGACTTCAGCTACCAGGGCGAACCCGGCACGCACCAGTGGTACGACGGCACGCCGCACCCGTGGGAGTTCGCCCGGGTCTGGCACCTGGAACCGTCGCTGGATGACCCGGACACCGTCTACGCCGGGGTGGAGGACGCCGGGCTGTTCCGGTCGGCCGACGGCGGCCAGCACTGGCAGGAACTGCCCGGGCTGCGCGGTCACAAGTCGGGGCCGTCCTGGCAGCCGGGAGCCGGCGGGATGTGCCTGCACACGATCATCCTGGATCCGTCCGCGCCGGGGCGGATCTTCGCGGCCATCTCGGCCGCGGGCGCGTTCAGGTCCGACGACGCCGGCCAGACCTGGCGGCCGGTGAACCACGGCCTGCTCTCGGAGGGGATCCCTGATCCCGGGGCCGAGGTCGGGCACTGCGTACACCGGCTCGCGATGCATCCGTCACGCCCGTCGGTGCTGTACATGCAGAAGCACTGGGACGTGATGCGCAGCGACGACGCCGGGGAGTCCTGGCACGAGATCAGCGGCGACCTGCCGACCGACTTCGGCTTCCCCATCGACGTGCACGCGCACGAGCCGGAGACCGTCTACGTGGTGCCGATCACCAGCGACTCGCACCACTTCCCGCCGGAGGGGAGGCTGCGCGTCTACCGCAGCCGCACCGGCGGGGACGAGTGGGAGCCGCTCACCAAGGGCCTGCCGCAGGAGCACTGCTACGTCAACGTGCTTCGCGACGCGATGGCCGTCGACTCCCTGGACTCCTGCGGGATCTACTTCGGCACCACCGGGGGCCAGGTGTACGCCTCGTCCGACGCAGGGGACAGCTGGGCGCCGATCGTCCGCGACCTCCCCGCCGTGCTGTCGGTCGAGGCGCAGACGCTGCCATGACCGGGTGCGCTGACGTGGTGCGGGTGGCGCTGCCCGCGCACCTGCGGACCCTGGCCCGGGTCCACGGCGAGGTGGAGCTCCAGGTCACCGGGCGGGTCACCCAGTGCTCGGTGCTGGACGCACTGGAGGCCAGGTTCCCGATGCTGTGCGGCACCATCCGCGACCATCAGACCGGGAAGCGCCGGGCGTTCATCAGGTTCTTCGCCTGCGAGCAGGACCTGTCGCACGAGCGGCCGGACGCCCCGCTGCCCGAGGCGGTCGCGGCCGGCGCCGAACCCTACCTGATCGTGGGCGCGATGGCCGGCGGCTAGGTCAGCGCAGGTCCGCCAGCCGGCTTCGGGCCGCCCGGACCTCGCGGGCGGCCTCGGCCGCGTCGGCGGTGCGCAACTCGCCCCCCTCCACCACCGGCGCGCCGCCGACCAGGAGGAGCTCGAGCGGGGCGGGCGGGCCGAGCACGAGGGCGGCGACCGGGTCGCCGTCCTTGTCGCCGCCGGGCCCGTGCGCGATCGCGTCGTGCGCCAGGGTGTCGAGCCGCCACAGCGCGATGTCGGCCAGCAGGCCCGGGCGCAGCGCGCCAGTCTCGTCCCGGCCGAGGCAGCGGGCCCCGCCGCGGGTGCCGAGCCACAGCGCTTGCCGCGCGGTCAGCGCGGACGGACCGTGCCCGTCCCTGACCCTGGCGGCGAGCAGGGCCTGGCGCAGCTCGCCGGCCAGCGAGGTGCCCTCGCTCGAGGCGGCGCCGTCCACGCCGAGGCCCACCGTGGCCCCGGCCTGCAGCAGGTGCCGGACCGGGGCGATACCCGCGCCGAGCCGTGCGTTCGAGGTGGGGCAGTGCGCCACCGACGTGCCGGTGGCGGCGAACCGCCGGACCGCGGCCTCATCCAGGTGCACGCAGTGGGCCAGCCAGACGTCCGGGCCGAGCCAGCCGAGGTCCTCGGCGTACTCGGCCGGGGTGCGGCCGAGCGCCTGCCGGCAGTACGCGTCCTCCTCGCGGGTCTCCGCCAGGTGCGTGTGCATCCGCACGCCGAGCCCGCGGGCCAGGTCGGCCGATTCGCGCATGAGCCGGGGGCTGACCGAGAACGGGGAGCACGGCGCCGCCGCCACCCGCACCATGGCGCCGGGGGACGGATCGTGGAACCGGCGCACGGCCTCCTCGGTCGCGGCCAGCGCCGCGTCGGTGTCCTCCACGATCTCGTCCGGCGGCAGCCCGCCCGACGACCGGCCCAGGTCCATCGATCCCCGGCACGGGTGAAAGCGCAGGCCCACGCGGGCGGCCGCGGCCACCTCGGCGGCGAGCGCGTCGGCGTCGCCGCCCCCGGAGACGGCAGAGCCCCGCGGGAAGATGTAGTGGTGATCGGTGCTGGTGGTGCACCCGGACAGGGCCAGCCAGGCCAGGCCCGCGGTGGCCGCGGCGTGGACCTGTCCGGCGTCGATCCTGGCCCAGACCGGGTACAGCTCGGTGAGCCAGTCGAACAGCACGGACTGCTGGGCCCGGCCCTGGGTGAGCCACTGGCCCAGGTGATGGTGCGTGTTGACCAGGCCAGGGGTGGCCAGGCAGCCGGTGCCGTCGATCCGGCGGGCCCCGTCGGGGACGCTCGCGGCCGGGCCCGCGCCCACCGCGGTGATCCGGCCGCCGGCCACCGTGATGTGGCCGCTGCCGTACTCGGCGCCTGCCTGGTCGTGCTGCGGGCCGTCCATGGTCGCGATCGCGCAGTTCTCGATCACGACGGGTTCGCGGCCGATCAGCTTCCCCGGTAGGTGGAGTAGGCGAACGGGCTGAGCAGCAGCGGCACGTGGTAGTGCTCGTCCCGTGCGGTCATCTCGAAGGTGATCGTGACCTCCGGGTAGAACGACGCCGTCCCGCGAGCCGTGAAGTACGCGCCGGTGCCGAACGTGATGCGGTAGACGCCGGGCTCGAAGTCGGCGCCGCCCCCGTGGCCGGCCAGCCGGAGCCGCCCGTCGGCATCCGTCTGGCCGGCGCCGGCCGGCACCCACCCGCTGTCGTCGCCTCGTTCCAGCCGGACCTGGACGCCCGCGGCGGGGCGCCCGGTCGCCGCGTCGAGAACGTGCGTCGACAGCGTCATGGGCTCAGCAGCTTTGTCATCCGCAGGCGGGTTATCTTCCTCAGCTCGTCGCGCACCACGGTCCGTTCGGCTTCCTCATCGTTCTCCAGCCGCGCCTGCAGCTGGCCCAGCATCTCCTGCCCGGAAAGGCCGCTGGCGCAGATCAGGAAGACGTGGCCGAAACGCTGCTCGTAGGCCAGGTTGCCGTCGGCCAGCCCCCGCCGGACCTCGTCGCTGGCCGCCGCGGCGCCCGA
>Ga0306923_10001571_pt1 | contig 20410 bp, 15 predicted proteins | sample sta12Can44000108_FD_203841 | JGI IMG/M metagenome (GOLD analysis project Ga0306923, IMG submission 203841) | Lab enrichment of tropical soil microbial communities from Luquillo Experimental Forest, Puerto Rico - statanox.12C.anox.44.000.108 (v2)... | ecosystem: Environmental > Terrestrial >... | reverse complement strand
TCTGAAGGCCTTCGTGGAACGCGTCGAGCGGCTGGAGGAAGAGAAAAAAGCGATCGCCGACGACATTCGCGACGTTTATGCCGAAGCCAAGGCCAACGGCTTCGACGTCAAGGCGTTGCGCATGATCATACGGCTGCGCAAGCAGGATGCCGATGAACGGCGCGAGCAGGAGGCGATTCTCGAAACTTACATGCATGCGCTCGGCATGCTGAACTGAAGCGCCGCGAGCCCTGACGCGGTTCGCCGCAAGCCGGGTTTCCCCGACTTGCGGCGCCACGCCCCTACGATCCCCCCGTGATCGGAAGCAGAACTACCGCAGCGCTGCCGTGCGCGGCGGGCTGAATGTGACTGTCCGAGTGAAGCCCACGGCGCTGCCGGCGAAACTTTCGCTGGTCATGCCGCGATGCGGATCCTCCGAGAACGTTGCCATCATGGTCGAGGCCGGCTTGAGCAGGTATGGACCGAGCGCGCGGAAATCCGGCACGCCGTACACCGTGGTCTTCATGAAACTCTGTGCGCTCGGGCTCACGATCATGGCGCGCATCCACGGATCGTTGAAGCGATCACCCACCCGCACCACGCTCGGGCCCTTGGGCGGCGCAATGGAGGGATGGTCGTCGCTGCGTTTGACCGCGATCGTGGTTTCCGGGGCGGCGGGCGCGACCCGCGGCGTTTCCGCCTCCATCGGCAGCGCACGGGCGACGGCGATGGGAGTAGGCTGCGCCGCATAGGCGAGAGCGCTCATCGGCTCGCTGTCGCGACGATCTGTGAGCGGCCACGGTGTCGCAGCGGCGCTGGCGATCGCGCGCCGCGGCGTTGCAGGCGGCGCCGCGCGCGCAACTTGCGGCGCGTCCGTCGGCTCGGCGCTCGGCAGTCCCTGCCAATAGCCGCGCTCGTTGATGACGTCGTTCGCCGAGACGTTCGCCCGCGCAACCGCGCTCGCCGTTCGTGGCGCGCCCTCGGGTTTCGACGTCGCGGACGCGACCTCATAACCAGCCGGGATGGGCGCAGGCTCGGACGCGGCCGAGGCGACCTCGTAGGTCTGGGCCGGCTTGGCAGCCGGCTTCGCCGCCGCGGATGCGAATTGCTCGGTCGCCTTGGCGGGTTTGGCCGGCGGGAACGGCACCATTGCAACTTTTTCGATTCGCGATTCGGCGACGGCGACCGCCGACGGCTTCTCAGACCGCGCTTCGGGCGCGGCTGCGGGCTTGCGCGCGACTGCGGCGGCTTTGACCGGCGCCGGTGCGGCCGCGGTTGCGGCGTCCTGCGCCTCGTCCCCGCCCCCGCCGAAGAGCCTGGCGAGCAAGCCGGGCATTCGGCTGCGCTGGGCCCCCTCGGAGGCGGATGCGCTGTGGAGCTGCCCCTTCGACAGCACGCTCGCAAGCTGCGCGTCCGGCATGCGCGGCCAGTGGCGCACGCTTCCGGTGTCCATGTGCACGAAGGGTGCGCCCGATGTCGGATAAAAGCCCACGCCGCCGCGTTGCGCGCGCAGGCCGGCTTCGCGCAATTGCTCGAGCGACACGCCGGGAATGTAGAAGTCGATGGCCTTGCCCAGCATATGCTGGCTGAACTGGGCGACGCCGCTCGAACGCCGCCGCAGCATGGCGTTGGTCTCGGGCGAGCGGTATCCGCACACGATCCAGATTGCTTCCTTGGCGCCGACCTCGCGATGAACCTCCCACAAGAGGTCGATCAGATGGGGATCCATCTTGATCACTTGTGATTCGCGCCAGTCACGCAGCAGGTTGTCGATTTTTCTGAGCGCCTCGTCGTCATACCGGCCGTTCACCTTGTAGGTGACGGTCAGTTCCTCGTCGGTGTGGATGTGGTGGAAGGAGATCGTCCGCGTCTCGCCGTCGGCCCTTGCGTTCTGCAAGTTCTGGCTTCCGAAAAAGACGAGAAGAGCGGCGATGCCGCAGCAGTAGCCCGCCCGGACTGAATGCAAGGACAATAGATTCCTGTGCGCGACTTTCGCCGTCACGTGCCAACCCTTGTTGGCGCCAGCGCTCTAACCTGCGGCGAACGCCGCGGGCGACAAGCTCCGTCGCTCGCGACGGCTACCCACCGCAACGAAGACGGCTGACGCACTGCTCATTAGGGAAGGGTAAACGCGAGGTTAGCGCACCCGTCCCCCCCGATATCTGCAAGCGTGACAGGCGACTATGGCAAAAACTTGCCGCGGTTAACCGTACCGCGAAGAATCCTACGGGCGCGGGCGAGCGGCGCGATCAAAGCGCGCGCCGTCGGCAGGCAAGCGCGCGGATGCGTCGGCTCAGCGGGTGATGCCGCGCGGCGGCACCGGCCTGCCTTGCGCCGGGCGGGCGCCGAAGCCGAACAGTGCCTCGAAGAATGAGACGGTGCGCGGCCGCGCGCCGGGCCGCCGTTGGCTCGTCGCCGCAACCTCTTGCTCGCGCTTGCGCTCCTGCATCGGCTCGATCATGCCGCGCTCGCTCTTGATCGCCGCGAGCGTGCGGCTGTCGATATTGTAGATGTCGCGGCGGATTTGCAGCTTGCCGGCATCGTCGACGAACGCGTTCTGATAGGTCAGCAGCACCCAGATCTGCGCCGGCAGTTGAATGTCCTGCTCGCCGGTGCCGAACATCCGCTTGACCTGGTCAGGGGTCCAGTTCTCGTTCGGACGCGCGATGTTGAAGAGAATTTCGGCATATTTAGCCGGATCCTGCACGCGCATGCAGCCATGGCTGTAAGCGCGCACATCGTGCGCGAACATGTGCTTGTCCGGCGTGTCGTGCTGATAGACCAGGAACCGGTTGGGGAAGTTGAAGCGTATTCGTCCGAGCGCGTTGGCCTCGCCCGGCGGCTGATAGATGTGCACGCTGCCGTCGCGGTTGTAGACGAGCTTGAGGCCCATTCGTTCCAGCACCGTCGGATCCCGCTGCAGCGCCGGCATATATTCGTTGTATATGATCGACGGCGGCACGTTCCAGGTCGGATTGATGGTGATGTATTTCATCGTCTCGCTGAGCAGCGGCGTCGGCATCTCCGGTTTGCCGATCACGATTCGGGTGCTCCAGACCTGGGCGTCGTTGTGCACCACCTGCAGCGTGAAGTCCGGCAGATTGACGATCACGTAGGCTTTGCCGAGATCGCGCGGATACCAGCGCCAGCGCTCCATGTTGGAGATGACCGTGTCGATCTGCTTGTCGCGTGGGGGGCCGTTGAGCTCGTTGATGGTCTTCGAATCGAGATTGCCGGTGACCGGCAGCTCGTTGGCGCGCTGGAATTTCTTCACCGCCTCGGCAAGCTTGGCGTCGTATCTGAGGTCGGCCGCCTCGCCGGCGAGCCCGAGCTTGTCCCGCAGCAGCGGAACCCTCGGGTCTTCCATCGGGGCCTTGGCGTTGAGCTTGAGCAGCTGGCCGTCGGCGATCTCTTGGGTATCGGCGGCCTTGCCGCGCATCTGCGCGAGCATGGCCTTGAGCTTCTTGTAGCCCTCGTGTGGCGGGCTGAAATCGTCGAGCGCCGTGCCGGCGTTGGCGGCGTTGGCGATCTTGGCGAGGATATTCGCCAGATCCGGGGGCTCTTGCGGCAACTCGATGTTGTTGCTGACGCGGGTATAGGGGAAGCGGCCGGACTGCACGTGGCGGGCATAAGTGAGCACCGCGTGCGTGAGCTTGAACTCCGCTTCGGCGAGCGCGTCCGCGCTCAGACCGGCAAAGGTCGGCGTCTTGTAGTCGTTAACGTCGAGGCCGTCGGCGTCCGCGCCCTTCAGGCGCGCAATGACGGCCTGGGCGCGGGCGTTCTGCACGCCCTTGTCGAGCCACAAGGGGGCGAGGTGGCGAGCTTGATAGAACGCCTCGACCGCCGCGCGCTCTCGCTTGTCGGCGAAAATCGTGTCGGTCTTGGCCGCGAGCAGGTCGCGAATCTTTTCCGCCACCGCGCGGTCGGCGGGATCGAGCGCGGCCAGCGGATCGGGTGCTGCCGCTTGATCGCTCGCGGCGGCGGGGCTGGTCGTCGGCGCGGGGACCGCGGCGTCGTTGGGCGGCGTCGCAGTCTCGCTCGTTGCAGCGGGCGCCGTACTCGGCACAGCCGCAGCTTCACGCCTCGCCACTGCCGCGGCGCCCGCCGCCGCTGCAGCCTCGCTTGGCGTGGCCGCAGTCGCGCTTGGGGCTGGTTCCGCGGCAGCCTGGCGCGCCGCAGCCGCGCCCGCCGCTGCTGCAGCTTGACTTGGCGTGGCCGCAATCGCGCTCGGCGCGCCCGCCTCTTGCGCCATGGCGGAGGCTCCAATCGACGCCGCAAGGATCAACGCGAGAGCCGTGCTCGCCAAAATGCGCTCTAAACGGGGGCCGCTCATTTGGACAGTCTCCCAAAAATTTCCACGGGCCCCGCGTGACGTGCGAGGCCCACGCTCAGATCAAGCGCGCCGTCCGGGTGCGAACCTGGCGTGGATTCGCCTACCCAGGCAACAGCCGAAGGCAGTCATTGCGGGAGAATTTGGTCGATTTTGGCCCGTTGTCGCCTGCTTGCAACGTGTGGGCCGATTTTTTTCTCAACAAGTGTCACCGGATTGCAACGCCGGCGCTTTCGCATCCGAGATTTCGGCATCGAGCCCGAGCGAATCGAGCTTGCGGTAAAGCGTCGAGCGCCCGATGCACAACCGCCGCGCGATCTCGGACATCTGCCCGCGGTAACGACTTATCGCGAAGCGGATGGCCTCGGCTTCGATGTCCGCAAGCGCGCGCACGTGGCCGCTGCCGTCGAGCAGCGCGACGGCGGGCTCGTAGCCGAAGCCGCGCACCGTCTGGTCTGGGAGGCGGCGCTCCACAGAAGCTTCGTCGACGATCAGAATGCGCTCGCGCATGCCGCAACCTCGCAACCGTGTGCTGAATTGGGGCACTGTCGCCGATCGGGCTTACCGAGGCGTTAAAATTGCGCCCGTTGTCTCAGCGTCTACGGGCCTCATATTGCTCGCGATTTCGAGTATCGCGTGGCGACGGTCGCGGCGATTGCGCGGTGACCGGTTGACCCGCGGCGATCTCGCGCCATATCCATCATCCGTGCCCCCTCCATGGGCGTTTCCGGCGACGTCCCGCAATCATCGTTCCTTCGCAAGCTGTCATGCCCGCACAAGCAAAACGCGCCGTCGCTCAACGAGCGCCCAAGTCCCCGCCCAAGTCCCGTCCCCCAAGCCGCCTCGGCGTGCTGCCGGAATGGAACCTCGCCGATCTCTATGCCGGGATCGATGATCCGCAGGTGAAGCGCGACCTCGATCGCGGCGCCGCCGAAAGCCTGGCGTTCGAGGAGGCCTACAAGGGCAAGCTCGCGGCGCTCGTCGAGCGACCCGATGCGGGATCGCAGCTCGTGGCGGCGGTGAAGCGCTACGAGGCGCTCGATGATCTTCTCGGCCGCCTCACGTCTTATGCCGGCCTCCTCCACGCCGGCGACACCGTCGATCCCGCCCGCGCGAAATTCTACGCCGACGTGCAGGAACGCGTCACCGCCGCCTCCACGCACCTGCTCTTCTTCACGCTCGAGCTCAATCGCCTCGACGACGCCAAGCTCGAAGCCGCTATGCAAGATCGGGCGTTGGCGCACTACCGGCCGTGGATCGAAGACGTCCGCAAGGACAAGCCCTATCAGCTCGAGGATCGCGTCGAGCAGCTCTTTCACGAGAAGTCGGTGACCGGCTATTCGGCATGGAACCGCTTGTTCGACGAGACCATCGCCAGCCTGCGTTTCAAGGTCGGCTCGAAATCGCTCGCGATCGAGCCCACGCTCAATCTCATGCAGGATCCGCGCGCGGCAATGCGCAAGGCAGCCTCGCAGGCGCTCGCCACGACGTTCAAGGAGAACCTGCGAACGTTTGCGCTGATCACCAATGTGCTCGCCAAGGACAAGGAAATCTCCGACCGTTGGCGCGGCTTTGGTGACGTTGCCGACGCTCGACACTTGGCGAATCGGGTCGAGCCCGAAGTGGTGGAGGCGCTGGTCGAAGCGGTGCGCGCGGCCTATCCGCGCCTGTCGCACCGCTATTACGCGCTCAAGGCGCGCTGGTTCGGCAAGAAGCGGCTGCCGCATTGGGACCGCAACGCGCCGCTGCCCGCGGTTCCGACGCGCACCATCGGCTGGAACGAGGCGCAGGCGACCGTGCTCGGCGCCTATGGTGCGTTCTCACCCGAGATGGCGGCGATCGCGGAGCGCTTCTTCAAGAACGACTGGATCGACGCGCCGGTGCGCGCGGGCAAGGCGCCCGGCGCCTTCTCGCATCCGACCGTGCCCTCCGTGCACCCCTACCTGCTGCTCAACTACCAGGGCAGGCCGCGCGACGTGATGACGCTCGCCCACGAGCTCGGGCACGGCGTGCATCAGGTGCTGGCCGCCCCGAACGGCGCGCTGATGGCCCCGACCCCGCTCACGCTCGCCGAGACCGCGAGCGTGTTCGGCGAAATGCTCGCGTTCAAGAAGCTTCTCGCCAATGCCGACCATAAGCAGCGCAAGGCCATGCTCGCCGCCAAGGTCGAAGACATGATCAACACCGTGGTGCGCCAGATCGCGTTCTATACGTTCGAGCGCAAGGTCCACACCGAACGCAGGGGTGGCGAGCTCACCGCCGAGCGCCTCAACGCGCTCTGGCTCGAGGTGCAACAGGAGAGCCTCGGTCCCGCGATCGAGCTCAAGCCCGGCTACGAGACCTTCTGGGCCTATATCTCGCACTTCGTGCACGCCCCGTTCTACGTCTACGCCTATGCCTTCGGCGATTGCCTGGTGAACTCGCTCTATGCGGTCTACGAGCGCGCAACCGAAGGCTTCGCCGAGCGCTATCTCGACATGCTCGCGGCCGGCGGCACCAAACACCATTCCGAGCTGCTGGCGCCCTTCGGGCTTGACGCCCGCGACCCTGCGTTCTGGCAGGGCGGGCTCGGCGTGATCGAGCGCATGATCGTCGAGCTGGAGGGGCTGGGCCAACACCCGTAAGCTCGTCGCAGGTACTTATTTATCGCCAAGAACCGTGCATGCGCCGCCTCTCTGGAGCGTGCAATGCTGCGTTTACAATCTAGGATTTCAGCTGGGTAACTTGGTAATCTGATGACCGTCAGGAGCTGCTCAGTGGGGGCTGCCATGACGGTCACCAGAACCTACCGTTTTCACGAAGTTTTCGAAGAAGAGATTCAGGCGGTCAATCAGCGTCGGCGGCGGTTCGGCAGAGCAGAGGTCGCGCTCGAGCTTGAGCCCGACGTGAGTTCTCAATCGAACGCGCGCGCCGAGGGCGAACCGATCATGCGGCCAACGGTGGGCTCGGGTCTCGCGGGCCTCGCGTTGTCGGGTGGCGGTATTCGCTCGGCCTCTTTCTGTCTCGGGGCGTTGCAGGCGCTCGACAAGGCGGATGTTCTCAAGAACGTCGATTATCTCTCCACGGTGTCGGGCGGAGGTTACATCGGTACCTCACTATCTGCCGCCATGACGCACTCGAAGGGCGACTTTCCCTTCACGAGCAGCCTGACCCAGGACGAACCGTATCCTGTTCAGCACATCCGCAATCATTCCAATTATTTGTTCCCCCAGGGGAGCATCAACATCTTCTACAATGTGGCCATCTACCTCCGTGGGCTGCTCGCCAACGCCCTACTCATTCTGCCGTGGTTGCTGGTGGTAGCGGCCATCACGATCTTCCTCAAACCGGATTCGGAAAGCCTGCACGTTTCGATACGCGGCACCACGCTTCCGTTTAATGCCGATCACTTCGGTGCGACGCTGATCGCGCTGTGTGTGTTTGGGCTGTTGTTGCTCATCTGGGGGCTCTGGCGCTCGTTGGAGATTAGCGGCTGGGAGGCCGAAATCGGCTCGCCCTGGACCTTGGCGAGTGCAATCGTGCTCATTCTTCTGCTGGTCATCGCGTTTTGCGAGCTGCAGCCGCTCGTGTTGGATGGCATTTTCAAGTCCGCCGCTGACAAGGGCGGAATTTTTGCGAGCGTCGTTGGGTGGCTGCAAGCCTTGGCTGCCGTATTGGCGCCATTCTCGGCCGCAGTTGCCTTCTTCAGCCGCCCCATCGGTCGTCTGTTGAAGCAGGGTGCGGAGAAGCCGAGCCTCGTTGCCCTCGCATCGCGTGCGGCCGGCCGAGCAGCGGTTTACATAGCCGGCGCCGCGATCCCGTTCCTGCTGTGGATGGCGTACCTCTACCTGTGTTTCGTGGGAATTAAGGACGTGAACAGCGGCGGCTACCATGCGCCGCTTTGGCTGCGTGACGTCTCCCAGCACTGGTTCGGATCCAAAACCCCCATCGGATGGTTTTATCTCGTAACAGGTATCGTACTATTCCTCCTTTCGCTCTTGCTCGCTGCCAACGCAAATTCCCTTCACCGTCTCTATCGCGACCGGTTGAGCAAGGCTTTCCTGTTCGATCCCACCACCATTGCAGGTCGGCGTTCGGGGGCGGGGTTCAAGCGCGAATCCGTGTCGCTACGCGGTCTGGCGGCAGACGATCAGTTGAAATACGAAGACTTTGAACTCGCCCCTATCGACCGCTTCAAGTTGAGCGAAATCTCTTGTGTCGATGCCCCTTTTCATCTCATCAACACGGCGCTGAACATTCAAGGATCAAAATACGCCAACCGCCGCGGCCGAAATGCGGACTTCTTCGTCTTCAGTCCCAAATTCATCGGCAGCAGTGCGACCCAATACGTGAAGACCGAGGAATTCGAAGACGACGTCAAAGAGCTCGACTTGGCCACCGCCATGGCGGTCTCGGGGGCCGCAGCGTCGGCGAATATGGGCGCCAGCAGCATCAAGGCGCTGACCCCGACGCTCGCGATTCTCAACGTCAGGCTGGGATACTGGGTCGCCAATCCGAGGCACCTCGCCCAGGACCGCAAGCATTCATCTGTATTCGCCTCCGTATTCGACCAGTTCTACTTCGTGCAGGAATTGCTGGGCCTGATGCGTGAAAGCTCCGATTTGATCTATCTCACCGATGGCGGGCACATCGAAAATCTCGGCATCTACGAACTCCTGCGACGGCGCTGCAAGTTGATTATCGCAGTCGACGCCGAGGCCGATCCCGAGATGTCCTTCCGCGCGCTCGTGGCTTTGCAGCGTTACGCGCGTATCGATCTCGGCGTGTTGATTGATCTGCCCTGGGCCGAGATTCGCGATGCGACCCGGGCAGCGTCGGAGGAGATTGCGAAGAGCGGCGGCTTGCCGCCCAACGCCGCGCCTCACGGGCCGCATTGCGCAGTCGGCCAAATCACCTATCCACAAGACCGAAAAGGCATACTGCTCTATGTGAAATCGTCGATCACGGGCGACGAGAACGATTATATTGTCGATTACAAGCGCCGCTTTCCAAGTTATCCGCACGAAACGACCGCGGATCAACTGTTCTCCGAGGAGCAGTTCGAAGTGTACCGGGCGCTCGGCTTTCACGCGGTCAGCGAACTGTTTGGAGGCGGCGATCACGTCGGAATGCGGCCAAAGGCAGCCCAGTGGCAGGGCCCCGTCCTGAATGATCCGCTTGTGAAAGCGGCCAAAGACCTCCTCAAGTGGACGTGACAAGCGGTTTCATCGCCGCGCGAACCCCGCGGCCGCTGTGTGGCCCGTCCCGATCGCGTTGAGCCATTCGTCGTCGTCCGTTGTCGAGGGCGACAAGAGGGCGGCCTTCGCAGCGATCATCGTGCTTCTCGGTCTCAACGGGATCGATTTTGACGTGCCGCCCGCCGCCGCCGCCGCTATGATCCTCGGCGCTCGCGGTGGGCGAGATCGACGAGGACGGCCTCGCACGATGGATCGAGGACAATATCTCGCCGCCATCTGGCCCATAGCCGCCGCGGGCGCCACCTATCTCGGCAGGATCCGTCGAGCCAGCCCATGACCGACCGCGAAGCCAATCGCTTCTCCGCCCGCGCCGCCCGCTACGCGCGCGTCGGCGCCAATATGAGCGGGGTCGCGGCGCGCATCGCCGGGGCGCGGCTGTTCGGGCTTGCGCTCGACCGCGGCAAGAACGCCATCGAACTCGCGGCGGCGCTCGGTGGCCTCAAGGGGCCGATCATGAAGGTGGCCCAACTCTTGGCCACCATCCCCGATGCGTTGCCGCCGGAATACGCCGCCGAGCTGATGAAGCTGCAGAGCGAGGCGCCGCCCATGGGCTGGGCCTTCGTCAAGCGCCGCATGGCCGCGGAGCTCGGGCGCGACTGGCAGAAAAAATTCTCGAACTTCGAGCATCATCCGGCCGCCGCCGCTTCGCTCGGGCAAGTGCATCGCGCCCGCGCCCACGACGGCGCCGAGCTTGCCTGCAAGCTGCAATATCCCGACATGCAGTCCGCGGTCGAGGCGGATCTGCGGCAGCTGCAGCTGATCTTCGCCATCCACCGGCGCATGGATCCGGTGATCGACACCACCGAGATCGCCAAGGAAATCGGCGCGCGCATTCGCGAGGAGCTTGATTACCGGCGCGAAGCCAAGCACGTGATGCTCTACCGCAGGATGCTCGAAGGCATCGAGCAGATCCGGGTGCCGCGGGTGTGGCCGGAACTCTCGTCCGGCCGGCTCCTCACCCTCGACTGGCTCGACGGGCGCCGGCTGCTCGAACACACCAAGGCCGACCTCGCCACCCGCAACCGGCTCGGCACCGCGATGTTCACGGCCTGGTGGTGGTCGTTCAGCCGCTTCGGCGTGATCCACGGCGATCCGCATCTCGGCAATTACACCGTGTTCGACGTGGCCGGCCGGCCCGCCGGCATCAATCTCCTGGACTACGGCTGCATCCGCATCTTCCCGCCGAAATTCGTGGGCGGCGTCGTCGATCTCTATCACGGGCTCTTGCGAGCGGACGCCGACCTCGTCGTTCGCGCCTACGAGACCTGGGGCTTCAAGCGGCTCAGTCGGGAATTGATCGACGTGCTCAATATCTGGGCACGTTTCATCTACGGACCGTTGCTGGACGACCGGGTGCGCAGCCTCGCCGACGGGGTCAAGCCGGCCGAATACGGCCGGCGCGAAGCGTTCCGGGTGCATCAGGCGCTCAAGCAGCGGGGTCCGGTCACGGTGCCGCGCGAATTCGTGTTCATGGACCGGGCCGCGATCGGACTCGGCGCGGTGTTTCTGCATCTGCGCGCCGAGCTCAATTTCCACAAGTTGTTCAATGAGGCGATCGAGGATTTCTCAATTCGCCGTGTCGGCGAACGGCAGACCGCGGCGCTCGCGGCGGTCGGCCTAGACAAATCCGCTTCCGAGCGTTGAACGCGTCGACGCAGGCGTCATCGCCGCGTCCCAACCACGTCGCACAGCTCCTGCTCGAGGCGACGATGGGGCGACGTCGGCTGCGCCGTTGCCCTCGCGGGGCAATTGCGCTAATCCCGGCCTGCCGGACCGGTTGCGAGAGTGGAGGAGCGAATGGCCGACCACGGGCAGGTCGAATACGCGACGGCGCAGGGCAACGACGTTCCCGCGCATGTGGCGATGTACGACCGTTTCGTTCATTTGATCGTCGTCGGCGGGGCCCATGTCACCAACATTGTCCTGGGACTGGCGATCGGCGGCGTCGCCGGTCACTGGCTGCTGGCGTTTGCGATTTTCGTGATCGCGACCATCGTGGCCGCCCATGGTTTTTTGAGCGGGGCGAGACTGCCCAGCGTCGTCATGGTGGTGGTCTCGCTGATCGCGCTCGCGCTCGCCTCCGGGGGCTGAAGCGCCGCTGTGTCGCCAGTCACGAGGAGGCGGTGAATGCGCATCGCGGTCGCGCGTGAGGTCGATCCGGCCGAAGGCAGGGTCGCCGCGACGCCGGAAACGGTCAAGAAGATGAAGGGGCTCGGCGCGGACGTCGCCGTCGAGCCGGGCGCCGGGACGAAGTCCGGCATTCCCGACGCCGAATTCACCGCCGCTGGCGCAACCGTAGCCGACGGCGCCCTCAAGGATGCCGACGTGGTGCTCAAGGTGCGCCGGCCGGCGGCCTCCGAGCTTGCCGGCTACAAGCGGGGCGCGCTCGTCATCGCCATCATGGATCCCTATGGCGAGGACGCCGCGCTCAAGGCCATGGCCGATGCCGGCATCACCACCTTCGCGATGGAGCTGTTGCCGCGCATTACCCGCGCGCAGGTGATGGACGTGCTCTCGAGCCAGGCCAATCTCGCGGGCTACCGCGCGGTGATCGATGCTGCCGCCGAATATGGCCGCGCGCTGCCGATGATGATGACGGCGGCCGGCACGGTGCCGGCGGCGAAGGTCTTCGTCATGGGCGCGGGCGTCGCCGGCCTACAGGCGATCGCGACCGCGCGCCGGCTCGGCGCCATCGCCACCGCCACCGACGTGCGGCCGGCGGCCAAGGAACAAGTAGAGAGCCTCGGCGCCAAGTTCATCGCCGTCGAGGACGAGGAATTCAAGCAGGCCGAGACTGCGGGCGGCTATGCCAAGGAAATGTCGAAGGACTATCAGGCCAAGCAAGCTGCGCTGGTCGCCGAGCACATCAAGAAGCAGGACATCGTCATCACCACCGCGCTGATCCCGGGCCGGCCGGCGCCGCGGCTCATCTCCAAGGACATGGTCGCCTCGATGCGGCCGGGCTCGGTGATCGTCGATCTCGCGGTCGAGCGCGGCGGCAATTGCGAGCTCGCCAAGGCGGGCGAAGTGGTGGTCGCGGGCGGCGTCAAGATCGTCGGCCATCGCAACGTGCCGACCCGCATCGCCGCGTCCGCTTCGAGCCTCTACGCCAAGAACCTTTTCGCCTTCCTCGAAATTCTGGTGGACAAGAACGCGAAAGCGCTCGCGGTCAAGTGGGACGACGAGATCGTGAAGGCGACAGCGCTCACCCGCGACGGCGCCGTGATTCATCCAAGCTTTGCGCCCAAGAGTGCTGCGTGAGCGCGCATCGCCAAAGAGATGCGCGCTGGATCGCCGCGTTCGCGGGCATGACGGCGGGGCATCGGGCGAGCTCAAGGAGAACGCAATGCTGACCTTCATCCCAACCGGGGCGCTCGCGGCGATGAACGCCGCGGGCAGCCCGGCGGCCGAAGACCTTACGCTTGCCCAGCTCGACATCATCGCGGCCGCCTCGGGCGGCGCCATGCATGCCGTGACCGGCGGGGCGGTCGATCCGTTCGTGTTCCGCTTCTCCATCTTCGTGCTTGCAATCTTCGTAGGCTACTACGTGGTGTGGTCGGTGACGCCGGCCTTGCACACGCCGCTGATGTCGGTGACGAACGCGATCTCGTCCGTGATCGTGGTCGGCGCGCTGCTCGCCGTTGGGGTTGCGCTCGTGGCTAACGAGGGGGGGCCGATCTGGGCGCGCGTTCTCGGCTTCGTCGCGCTCACCTTCGCCTCGGTCAACATCTTCGGCGGGTTCCTGGTGACGCAACGCATGCTCGGCATGTATCAGAAGAAAAAGTGAGCCAGCCGATGTCCGCCGATGTCGTCGCGCTGCTTTACCTCGTCGCCGGCGTTCTCTTCATTCTCGCGCTGCGTGGGCTGTCGAGTCCCGAGACCAGCCGGCGGGGAAACCTGTTCGGCATGATCGGCATGGCGATCGCCATCGTCACCACGCTCGCCTCCCATCCTCCCGCCGGCGTCGGCGCCTGGGCGCTCGTCGTCGTCGGCCTGGCCGTCGGCGGTAGCACCGGGGCGGTGATTGCGCGCCGCGTGCCCATGACCGCGATGCCTGAACTGGTGGCGGCGTTCCATTCGCTGGTCGGCATGGCGGCGGTGCTGGTGGCGGCAGGCGCGCTCTATGCGCCGGCGGCGTTCGACATCGGCACCGTCGGCGCGATCCACAAGTCGAGTCTCGTCGAGATGTCGCTGGGCGTGGCCATCGGCGCCGTGACCTTCACCGGCTCGGTGATCGCGTTCCTGAAACTGTCCGGCCGCATGAGCGGCGCCCCCATCATCCTTCCCGCGCGCCACGCCATCAACATCGCGCTCGCGCTTGCCATCGTGCTGCTGATCGTCTTGTTCGCGCGCGCCGAAAGCCATCTCGCTTTCTGGCTGCTGGCCTTCGCCGCCTTTGCCTTCGGCGTGCTCATCATCATCCCCATCGGCGGCGCCGACATGCCGGTGGTGATCTCGATGCTCAATTCCTATTCCGGCTGGGCCGCGGCCGGCATCGGCTTCACGCTGGGGAATTCCGCGCTCATCATTACGGGCGCGCTGGTCGGCTCCTCGGGCGCGATCCTGTCCTACATCATGTGCAAGGGCATGAACCGGAGCTTCATCGCCGTGATCCTCGGCGGCTTCGGCGGCGAGGTCGCGGGGCCGGCCAGCAAGGAGCAGCGGCCGGTGAAGCAGGGCTCCGCCGAGGACGCCGCCTTCGTGTTGAAGAACGCCGGCAAGGTGATCATCGTGCCGGGTTACGGCATGGCGGTGGCGCAGGCGCAACATGCACTGCGCGAGATGGCGGACCGGCTCAAGAAAGAGGGCGTCGAGGTGAAATACGCCATCCATCCGGTCGCCGGCCGCATGCCCGGCCACATGAACGTGCTGCTCGCCGAGGCGAACGTTCCGTACGACGAGGTGTTCGAGCTCGAGGACATCAATTCGGAATTCGCCCAAGCCGACGTTGCCTTCGTGATCGGGGCGAACGACGTCACCAACCCGGCGGCGAAGGAGGACGCGGCCTCGCCGATCTACGGCATGCCGGTGCTGGAGGTATGGAAGGCCGGCACGGTGATGTTTTCCAAGCGCTCGCTGTCCTCGGGCTACGCCGGCATCGACAACACGCTGTTCTACCGCGACAACACCATGATGCTGTTCGGCGACGCCAAGAAGATGACGGAAGAGATCGTCAAGGCGCTGTGAGCTTGGACGACGGGGAAGGAAGGCCTCGCCGGCGAGCAGTCCGTCGTCCCTCAATCAGCGTGCGCTCGAATATACGCCCAGAGCTGATCGAGCTCGGCTTGGCCGAGCGTCCCGCGCCACGGCGGCATTTGGCCTTTGCCGTCCAACACGAACTTGTCGAAGCGCGAGCGCTGCTCGGCGGTGAGCTTGCGCAGATCGAAGCTCGCGCCGGAAGCCTTGAGCTTCTCGCCGTGGCATCCCATGCAATGTTCCTCGTAGAGCTGCGCGCCCCCCGCGACTTGATCCTGCGCCGACGCGATCGCGCCGAATCCTGCGAGCGCATATGCGGCGACGCTGACGCGGAATGCCTTGTGCATCCTGAGTGTCCGCGTGTTGGCGGCGGGCCGCACGCTGCGGCGGCGGCTTCGCGCTCGGGCTGGGTTGTGTTCGCCTTTGGACTGGATTTCAATCCTCAATGGCTCGCCCTTGCGTGGGGCGCAAGGACAAAAGATATCAAAGGGAGGCAATCATGGTCAGGGCTTCTTTGTTCGCCGCCGCGCTCGTGAGCATGCTCGCGACGCCCTTGGGCGCGCAAACCGCCGATTTCAAGCCGGTCACGCGCGAGATGCTGGCGAACCCGTCGCCGGACGATTGGCTCATGCTCAATCGCACCTACGACGAGCAACGTTTCAGTCCGCTCAAGGAGATCAACCGCGACACCGTCGTCGGGCTTCAGCTCGCGTGGGCGCGCGGAATGGCGGCTGGCACCAACGAGACCATTCCGATTGTCTATCAGGGCGTCATGTACGTCGTCAGCCCGGGCGCCGGCGTGCTCGCGCTCGACGCCACCAACGGCGATCTGATCTGGGACTATTCGCGCGAGTATCCGAAAGAGATGACCGACTTCATCGGCGCACCCACAGCCGCGCGGCAGAAGGGCCTCGCGATCTTCGAGGACATGATCTTTTTCGAGAGCGCCGATGGCTTCCTGGTGGCGCTCGACGCGCGCACCGGCAAGGTCCGCTGGGAGACCAAGGTCCAGGATTACAAGGAGCTCACCCAGCACACGTCGGCGCCGCTCGTGGTCGAGGGCAAAGTCATCACCGGCCGCACCTGCGAGACGCGCGCCGGCTGCTTCATAGCGGCGCACGACGCCAGAACCGGCAAGGAAGTCTGGAAGTTCTACAACACCGCCGCTCCCGGCGAGCCGGGCGGCGATACCTGGGGCAACGTACCCGCCGAGCAGCGCGTCGCCAGCAGCTGGGGGCTGCCGGGTTCGTACGATCCGCAGCGCAAGACGCTTTATTGGGCGGTCGCCAATCCCAAGCCCTACACCAGGCTCAAACGTCATGGCAGCGCCGAGGGTACCGCGCAGACCGCGCCCGCCGATCTCTATTCCAATTCCACCTTGGCGCTCGATATCGAGACCGGGCAGCTCAAATGGTACTACCAGCATCTGCCGGGCGACGATTGGGATCTCGATCACATCCACGAGCGAACGCTGCTGCGCACCGCGGTCAATCCCGATCCCGGCGCGGTGAAGTGGATCAACCCCAATATTGCGCGCGGGCAAGAGCGCGACGTCGTGGTCGAGGTCGGAGAGGCCGGCGGGATATGGGCGCTCGACCGCGCCAACGGGCAATTCCTCTGGGCCACGCCGTTTCCGTTGGACGTCCCCGAATTCCACATCTCCGCCATCGACGTCGATACCGGGCGCACGCACATCAATTGGAATTCGGTGATGAAGAAGGACAAGGACCGCATCCTGGTCTGCTTCCACAACACCAGAGGCTACTGGTCGACGGCCTATCATCCCGGCAAGAACGCGCTCTACATTCCCTATCACGACGCCTGTCTCGACATGACCGCGAACAGCGCCAATCCGCAGGGTTGGGGTCCGCGCCGCGCCGTCATGCGTCCGGGATCGGATCCCAAGACCTTCTCGTCGATCGCCAAGGTCGACCTCTCGACCGGCAGGATCGCGCGCATTCACACCCAGCCGGCGCCGGGAAACGGCTCGGCTTTGGTCACGGCCGGCGATCTCCTGTTCTGGGGCGATCTCAATCGCAGGTTCCGGGCGTTCGACGCCGACAGCGGCAAGATTCTCTGGGAGACCGTGCTCGGCGGAGCGATCCAGATGAGCACGATCACCTATGCGGTGAACGGGCGGCAGTACGTCGCGGTGATGACCGGCGACGGGCAATCAGCCACGGCGAACCCGCTGCGGGTGGCCGGCACCAAGACCGTGCGTGGCCATAACGAGATCTACGTGTTCGCCTTGCCGGAGAAGCGATGACGGCTCAGCGTTCGGGAGTACGCGCCGGCGCGATGCGGTGGCATCCGCCGAGCCGGCACCCAAGGGCCGTCATCCTTCGTCGGCGGGTCTTCCGCGGGCGCGCATTTCGTCGAGCAGTCCCTGCATGCTCCGGCGCAAGCCGTGCATCTGATCGACGAGATGCAGGATGACCGAGATGCCTTCATCGTTGACGCCGAAGTCCTCACGCAGATCGCGAATGAGCTGGGCGCGCGCGAGGTCGATGTCGGAAAACATCAGCTCCGGCTCGGTTTGCGGCGGAATGAGCCAGCCGGCCGCGATCCAGGCTTCCAGCGAGCGATGCTCCAGGCGCGCGCGGATCAGAAATTCGTGAACCGAGATCATTTCAAACCTCCAGATGCTGGCGGGGATTTTGGCCTTGCCCCGCTTGCCAGCGCCGCGCGAATTCCTCGATCTCCGGATCGAGCTGCTGCGGCAGCACAATCTTGAGAGTCACGTATTCGTCACCATGAGTCTTGTCGCTGCGTGGCGCGCCCTTGCCCTTGAGTCTAAGCACCGTCCCCGTATTCGCGCCTTTGGGGACCGTCATGCGCACCGCTCCGGTCGGCGTGGGGACGTCGAGCTTCGCTCCGAGCACCGCTTCGGGCAGGCTGATCGGCAATTCGAGGTGGATGTCGTCGCCCTTGCGGGTGAAGAACTTGTGCGGCTGCACCTCGATCTGCACCAACGCATCGCCGGGCGGACCTCCGCCGAGTCCCGGCCCACCTTTGCCGCGCAGCCGCAGAACCTGCTGATCCCTGGTGCCGGCCGGAATGACGACATCGAGCGTGCCGCCGTCGGGCAGCGTGATGCGGTTGGTTGCGCCGTTCAAGGCGTCCAGGAATTCGACCGGCAGGCGGTAAAGGGCATCCTGCCCGCGCATGCGAAAGCGGCCTTCGCCGCCGCCGCGCCCGAACATGTCCTTGAGGATATCCTCCGAATCCATGAAATCGGCGAAGCCGCCGCTGCTGCTGTAGGTGTGCGGCTCGGCGCCGGCGCCGTGGAAATCGCGGTAATAGCGCTCGCGCGGCCGCTCGTTCCCGGCGGCATCGATCTCGCCGCGGTCGAAGCGCGCCCGTTTCTCGGCATCCCCCACGACGTCGTAGGCGGCGGAGATTTGCTTGAACTTCTCCTCCGCTTGCTTATCGCCGGGATTGAGATCCGGGTGCAGCTTTTTCGCCAGCTGACGATAGGCCTTGCGGATCTCGTCCTGCGTCGCCTCCGGCTTCACGCCCAGGACAGCGTAGGGATCCTCGCTCACGTGGCGCTCCTCGCTTGACCGACTGACGCACGTTAGGGAACGCGACCCGATGGCGGAAATCAAGCAGCGCCGACTTGCATCGAAGCAAGCGACGAATGCGCGGTAGTGGCCACAGGGCCGCTCGAGACGTAGAATTTGCGCGCCCGAATCCGGTTTTCCGGAGCAGGGCCGGTGGATGACATTCGGAATCGCAAAAATGCTGGTTGGCGTGCCGAAGGAAATCATGGACAGCGAATATCGGGTGGGTCTGGTGCCCTCGACGGTGCGCGAGCTGACTAGGAACGGTCACCACGTCCTCGTCGAAACGAGCGCCGGACTGGGAGCCGGCATTGCCGATGCCCATTACCGCTCGGTCGGAGCTGAGATCGTGCCCGACGCCGATCAGGTCTATGCGCGCAGCGAGCTGATCGTGAAGGTCAAAGAGCCGCTCGCGCCGGAGCGCAAGAAGCTCAAATCCGGGCAAGTCCTCTTCACCTATTTGCATCTGGCGGCCGACCCGCAACAGACCGCCGATCTCGTTGCATCGGGCGTCATCGCCATCGCCTACGAGACGGTGACGTCACCCCACGGCACGCTCCCGCTGTTGATGCCGATGTCGGAGGTCGCGGGTCGCATGGCGCCGCATGTCGGCGCGCGTTGCCTGGAAAAGGGAAACGGCGGCCGCGGGGTGCTGCTCGGCGGCGTCCCCGGCGTCCCGCCGGCCGACGTAGTGATCCTCGGCGCCGGCGTCGCCGGCAGCCACGCATCGCTGATCAGCGCGGGAATGGGTGCGACGGTGACCGTCATCGACCGTAATCCGGACGTGCTGCGCCGGATCGCGAACCAACTCGGCGCCAGGGTGCGCACCGTGTTTTCCACCAGCGATGCCATCGAGACGCTGTGCCGCCGGGCGGATCTCGTGATTGCGTCGGTGCTGATACCGGGCGCCGCGGCGCCGAAACTCATCACCGCCGACACCGTCAAGGCCATGAAGGCGGGCTCCGTCATCGTGGACATCGCCATCGATCAAGGCGGGTGCTCCGAGACGTCACGGCCGACGACGCACTCGGCGCCGACTTACATCCTCTACGACGTCGTGCACTATTGCGTCACCAACATGCCTGGCGCGGTCGCGCGCACGTCGACGTTCGCCCTCAACAACGTGACGCTGCCATTCGTGCTGGCGCTCGCCGACAAGGGCTATCGCCGCGCGCTGGGCGAAGATGAGCATCTGCGCCACGGCCTCAACGTCTACGAGGGCGCGATCACCCACCGGGCGGTCGCCGAGGCGCTGAAGCTGAAATTCACCCCGCCGGAGGCTGCCTTGCGGCTTTGACGGCATGCGGCGCGCGTCACGCGTAGGCGGCAACCGCGCCGGAACGTCCTCCGATGAACGGGGTGCGATACGTCTCGCGAAACCACAGCAGCGTCGCGAAGGTAACGGCGGCCGCGGCCATGACCATGAACGCCGGCGCGATCTCGTCGCCGGTACGATTGACCAGCCAGGTCGCGACCAGCGGCGTCGAGCCGCCGATGACCCCGAGGCTGATGTTGTAGCCGAGCGCTACCGCCGTGCAGCGCACCGGCAGCGGCGCCGCCTCCACCATGATGGTGGGCTGCGCGCCGCCATAGAGCCCGATCATCGCGACGAGGCCGAGCTGTCCGAGCTGCGCCAATAGTGCCGACGGATGGTTCAACAGCAGGAACACCGGCAGTGCGCCGACGAAGCCGAGAATGCACGCGAGCAGGAGAACGGGCTTGCGCCCGATGCGGTCGGTCAAGAGGCCGGTCGCTATCACGACCGGCAACAGCACCGCCATGCTCAGCGAATTGATCTCGAGCGCGCGGGCGGGCGCAATGCCGTCGGCGGTCTGCAGCCAGCTCACGAGGTAGACGAAGCCGACGTAGAAGCCGACGGCGTTGAACACGGAGAGGCCGGCGAAGCCAAGGACGATCCGCCAGTAATCGTGCAGCGTTTCGATGATCGGAGCGCGCTTGCGCCGCTCCGCGGGCGCGTTATCCAGCACATGGCGGCGCAGAAGGTAACCGGCGATCCCCACCACCAGGCCAAGCAGGAACGGGATGCGCCAACCCCAGGCGTCGAGCGTTGCGTCCGACATCGACGCGGCAAAGCCCGCACCGAC
>Ga0306923_10001570_pt1 | contig 20412 bp, 12 predicted proteins | sample sta12Can44000108_FD_203841 | JGI IMG/M metagenome (GOLD analysis project Ga0306923, IMG submission 203841) | Lab enrichment of tropical soil microbial communities from Luquillo Experimental Forest, Puerto Rico - statanox.12C.anox.44.000.108 (v2)... | ecosystem: Environmental > Terrestrial >... | reverse complement strand
GCCTGCTTGACCTTCCCGCCTCGTGAAATCGACTCTCTTGAACAGACCGCGGCACGGTTGCTGGAAGAAGCGGGTGCCGTCGAGGAAGCAGCCGAAATTCATCTCCATACCAGATCCTGGGACCTCTTGATCAACCTTGTTGACCGCTATGCCGGACAGTTCGTGCGGCAAGGACGCGAAAAGGTGATGTACCAATGGTTAGAGGCAATCCCCGGGAAGGTTGCGTCCCGCTCACATGTGGTTGCTTACTGGAAGGGAGTAGAAGCGTTATCGTGCTGCAAACAGAATGCAAAGGATCTGTTTGCGGCCGCATTCGAACTGGGTAAGGGTAAAGATGATGCAATCACTCTTCTTGCCTGGTCGGGAATCGTTAATTCGATTCAAGTCGCCTGGGGCGATTTCGGCCAGTTGGATACATGGATTTGCTGGCTTGAAGAATATCTGCATGCACATACCGACTACCCCTCACCCGAAGTTGAGTGCCAGGTCGCGTTGTCCATCTCCTGGGCTCTCACTATTCGTCAACCTCATCGCGTAGAAATTCTATCCAGCTGGCTGGCACGTGCCCAGGTATTGGCCAAAGACAGTGGTGATCCCCGTTTGATCAACACGATGTGGGTAACTTCCGCAAATTATTATGCCTGGAAGGGAGATCATCCCATGTACAGGATGGCAATAGAAGAACTGAATAAACACTGCAGCTCGGAGCAATCACCTACTCCGACGGCGGTGATAAGCAACTGGCTTGAAGGGATCTCACGTGCCTGCATCGATGCAGACTCCGGGGCATCCCTGGCCATTTCACATGCCGGTCTCGCCAAGGCCAAGTCGTTGGGGACCGGCGAGCTCAACCATCTTTTTCATGCACTCTCTGTCTATGCATTGCATATGGAGGAGAAACTCGACGATGCCGGAGAATCTCTTGACGCCATGTTCGGTTGCTTGAAATCGTCGAAAAAGCACAGTTATGCACATTACTATTTTCTTGCTGCCTGGCATGCGCTCTTGAAGGACGATTTACAGGGTGCCGCCTCACATGCCGAACAAGCTGTCCGTTTTGCCGAGGAGACCGGCTTCGTATTTCCAGAGGTACTCTGCCGCCTGGCGTTGGCACGGGTGCAGCATGAAATTGGCGAAGATGAACTGGCATGTGAAAATCTGCATCACGCCACTTCGCAGGCTTTGCCCACGGAAAGCACCATGCTGAAATTCATGTGCTTGGTATTTGAGGCGCTCTTTTCAAGCGAGACGACGGAATACCAGCGGACTTCGGATTTGCTCCGGATGGCCTTTGCTCTTGGACGTCGGCATGGCTACGTCAATCTGTTCTGGTGGTGGCTCCCGGACGACATGAGCAGGCTGTGCGGCCTTGCGCTGGAACGGGGGATTGAACCGGCTTACGTGCGGAAGCTTATCCAGCGGCGAGGACTGAAGCCGGCAAAACGACGATTTCAGGTGGAGGCATGGCCATGGGCGGTAAAAATCTATACGATGGGCCGGTTTGGCATCGTCCTGAACGGGGCGCCCATCAATTTCAGCGGTAAGGTGCAACAGAAACCGCTTGCCCTGCTCAAGGCCATCATTGCCCTCGGAGGCCGTAACGTGAGCGAAGAGCACCTCGTTGAAAGTCTCTGGCCCGATGCCGAAGGAGATGTCGGACACCAGTCGTTTGCGACCACACTGCATCGACTGCGGAAGATTCTCGACACTGACCAGGCGATGATAGTTGCTGACGGGAAAGTATCCCTCAACCCTCGTTGCTGCTGGGTCGATGTCTGGGCCTTCCAAAGACTGGCAAACGAAGTCCTGGAGGAGCAGGGAGTCCATAAAGACCCGGAGTCTGCGGTGAGAAGTGTGAATAAGGCCCTGGCGCTTTATACCGGACATTTTCTTGCCGGAGACGAAAACCAGTTCTGGGCGATTTCCCTGCGCGAACGCCTGCGGAACAAAATGCTCAGGCTTGTGGAAAAAGCCGGGAAACTTCTTGAACGAAACCGGCAGTTCTCTGAAGCCGTCGCCCTGTACCGACAGGGGCTCGAGTACGACAATTTGGTTGAAGAATTCTATCAGCGCCTCATGTACTGCTATTCACGGCTTGGCAACAGATGCGAAATAGTATCAACGTTCAAAAGCTGTTGTGCAATCCTGAAGACCGTGGACGCGACTCCCACCTTCAAGACTTTCGAAGTCTACACGCAATTTCTCGTCGAAAACTAATCCTTCTGTAATCTATCCGTAATTCATCCGCTGTTACAGTGCTCCCATCGTCAGACTCCAGCACAAATAGGGGGCGCTTGATGGAAACGTATGTCGTGCGTGTGTACCGGCGTCCGGATAAAAGTCCGGATAAAGAAGGCACGGTATTCCTGGGAACGGTGGAGATCATAGGTGAGGATAACAATAAATTGTTCAACACCATAAATGAGCTTGTCGACATCATTTCCGCGCATCCGAAACCTGCCATGGGGCCCGGGCAGAAATCAGGGCATCGCCGTTACTATGATTGAATGGTCGTGCACTATTCCGGGAATAACGAATCGGGCTGGAAACGCTTGAAACCAAGTGCCATGCGACTCCGCGGATGGCAAGAAAAATGATTAAAAATAAATAATTTTATATCCTTAAAATACGTAAGCAATCTGTAATCCACGAAGCACTATTTTAGTGCTCAAGAATGGAGTGGCTGAGCCATCGTGAAAAGGAGGTCGTCAGGGGGATCGAGCAGGGGCTCTCCTACAAGGAGATCGCAGATACATGCTGCATCAGCCCCCATACGGTCCACACCCACATCAAGAACATCTATGAGAAGCTCCAGGCAAAGGACCGCCGGGAGGCGATCACCAAGGCGAGACGAAAGGGACTCATCTGAAAGCCGCAAGCTGAAAGACTAAACAGGTAACAGCATACAGCTGGGGAGGACGAACATGGCTACCCATCCTGTTCAACCCTGACCTTCTTCCTCCCCCCGTCCATCAAACAACAACCGGAACTGCCTTATTTGGAGACAGAAGGTGCGCGATCGGAACGGCATGCATAGGAATGAAACTAGTGTTCAGTCCCGGTCCCTTTGACAGGATCCGGTTATTCTATTCAAGCGAAGGAGGATAAAATGAAACGACGTGTTGTTTTTGTGAGTTGCACGCTTGCCATGCTGTGTTGGTCGGCCACCGCATCGGCGCAACAGGGTCAGTACCAATCAAGCTTTTTTAATCTTTCCCAGTACCTCTCGCCCATCCAGTTCCCCCCCTTGAACACCTTCCTGCAACTGCAGGCGGATACGCTGTATACCCAGAGTACCCCGGTGAGCATTGCCAGCGGACAGACCCTGGTAATGACGGCCGCCTCGGGCCAGCTCGCCCCCACCGCACTTCAGGTCTCCGCCATCCAGAACCTGGGGGTGCTCAAGGCGGTAGGGAGCATCGATCTCGTTAATACCGACAACAGCATCGGAACCCTCTCCGTGGGGGATGGGGGGACGCTGGAAGTGACCGGGGACTTCCAGGTTGACGGCAACGTTACGCTGTTGACCGGAGCCAATTTTATCGCCCGCGGTCAGACCTCGGTTTCCTCGGTGTTCGAATCCTTCGGCAACAGCGCCATGGGGCCCGTGGCGCCGATGCCGGGCTGGCCGCACATGCCGCCCGAGCTCATGAACCTGCTCATCCAAAACTACCAGGCCCTGTCCTCCGAGGTGTATACCGGGGGGGAGATGACGGTCCGGAACAGCACGGTGAATGTCAATCCGGCTCTCACTGTTAATGCTGGCAAGTACGCCGTTGCCGTTTCCGGGTTCGCGGCGCCCCAATTTGGGGCTATCTACGTCCCGGCCGGCACCTCGATGGTCCCCGACTCCGTGAGCTACACCAAGAGCGACGGGACCGCCGCTAATGCCTACCTCGTTTACCTCAACGTGGACCAGACGATGAGACCGCTCCCAGCGTTGAGCAACAACCACACCCTAGATGCCGCCACCACCTTTACCACGGGTGTCCCGCTGGCCATCGTCTCCGGACAGGAGGTCAGCATGTCGGATAAGACGATCCTCGTGGTCAGCAGCTCCGATGCCGCCACCCCTTCCCTAGTGAACGCCGGCGTCCTGAACGCCACCGGGATCATCGACCTCGCCAGTCCCGGCGGAAGCCACAAGCTGCGTAACGAGGGGACACTCAACCTTACCGGCGGTACCTTCCTCGGGGGGGACCTGGACTCTCCCGGCACGGTCAACGTGGGCGGACAGACCATGGTCGCCGGCGCCTTCGCCGGCCCGGGCGCGGTCCTTATGGGCGGCGTGTCCCCGGTGCCGGGATGGGGGCACAACGGTGGTGATGTCCTTATGGGCGGCGTGTCCCCGGTGCCGGGATGGGGGCACAACGGTGGTGATGTCCTTATGGGCGGCGTGTCCCCGGTGCCGGGATGGGGGCATGAGCCTCCGGACCTGGGTGCCGCCCTGATGGCCCAGGGCTATCAGCTGACTTCCAGCTATATTCACGCCTCGGGTGACGTGACCCTGAACAACTTCAGCATGACCTTCGATGCCGCCTACACCCCGAAGGCGGGTAAGTACGTGGTGGCGCTGTCCGATGCCAGCGAGGTACAGGCCCTCCCGACCTTGCTGCCGCAAGGCACCACCCTGCGTGACCCTGAATTCAAATACACCGACAGTCAAGGGTTCAGCCACAAGCATTACCTCGCCTATCTCGAGGTGCCGATGCAATTCCACGGGGCCGGCAACGTTACCGCCGAGGCGACCTCAGCCGCCGGTGCCAATGTAGGCTTCGCGGTGAGCGCCGACGACACGGTCTTCAGCATGTTCGGCTCCGACGCCGGCAAGGTTACCGTCAACTGCACTCCCGCCTCGGGAAGCCTCTTCCCGTTGGGCGCCAGCCAGGTGACCTGCAACGGTACCGATACCAAGGGAACCACCGGCACGACCAGCTTCACCGTATCCGTGGCCGACACCACCCTGCCGTCACTCTTCATACCGTCCGGCATCTCGGCGACGGCAACCGGACAGTCCCTGGCCACCGTCACCTACAGTGCCACCGCAACCGACCTGGTCGACGGGACCGACAAGGTGAGCTGCACCCCCGCATCGGGGAGTTCCTTCGCGGCCGGAAGCACCCGGGTCAACTGCACCGCGACCGACAGCCACGGCAACACCGCGACCGGCAGCTTCTTGGTCCAAGTCAACTACAACTTCACCGGTTTCTTAGCCCCAGTGGAGATGGCGCCGACGGTAAACGCCATCAAGGCGGGGAGCGCGGTCCCGGTTAAATTCAGCCTGGGCGGCAACCAGGGGCTGGGCGTGATGAGCGCCGGCACGGTGGCGGTCACCTGCGGCACGGTCGACGCTATGGACAACGTGGTGCTTGATACGGTCGCGGCCGCATCCAGCAGCCTGAGCTACGACCCTGCCTCGGACCAGTACACCTACGTATGGAAGACGGATAAATCCTGGGCCGGCACCTGCCGGCAGCTGCAGGTCAAGTTGAATGACGGCAGCACCAAGATCGCCCAGTTCCGTCTGAAGTAGCGCCACCTGTTTTAGCGACCCCTGCGGACGGAATCCCGTCTTCCGTCCGCAGGGGAATAAGGAGGGAACATGAAGAGACAGACGAGGACGCGGTTAGGATGCTCCCTGCTCTGTGCTGTCGCCATTTCGGCCCTCGCTCCGGACGCACGGGGGGAGGTCACCCTCGACGGTTCCCTCGGTCCCCGGGGGGTGGTGGGTGGAGGAAGCGTGAACGGCAACCCGACCACCTACCTGATCAGCGACAACCTGGGGACCCGGGCCGGAAACAACCTCTTTCACAGCTTCGGCGCCTTCAACATCGGCACCGGCGAGAGCGCCACCTTCACCGGTCCGGCCGGGATCCAGAACGTCATCGGGCGGGTGACCGGCGGAACACCTTCCTCCATCGACGGCACGATCAGGTCGACCATCGACGGAGCCAACCTGTTCCTCCTCAACCCGAGCGGCGTCCTGTTCGGCCCCAACGCCGGGCTCGACGTCAAGGGAAGCTTTCACGTGAGCACCGCCGATTACCTCAAGTTCTCCGATGGCCAGGTGTTCTACGCCAACCCCGCCTCGACGAGCGTCCTTTCCGTAGCCGCCCCCGAGGCCTTCGGCTTTCTGGCTCCGACACCGGCAGGGATCTCGGGGAACAAGGCCTACCTGTCGGTCCCCGAGGGGCAGACCCTCTCCGTCGTGGGAGGGGAGCTCACCTTCCAGGGGTATCCGGTCTCCACCGACCCGAGCGCGGCGAACTTCGTGTTCTACCTCCCGGGGGTGCTCAGCGCTCCTGGGGGGAAAGTCAACCTCGCCAGCCTCTCCTCCCCCGGCGAGGTCAGGCTCGCCGACCTCGATACCGGTGGCGCCAAGCTGGGCAACATCTCCTTTACCGACGGAGCTAAGATCAGCGTCATTGACTTCACCTCTGCGGGCGTCCCCCTCGCCGCTGGTACCGTCGTGATCAGGGGGGGGCAGATCCTCCTCAAAGACGGCGGCCTGGACGCCTACGGCGATCCGGGAGGGGTGGTGGACATCAGGGGGAACGCGCTGCACCTCGACGACTACTACCTCTATGCCGCCTCCTTCGGGGCGACGGACCATCCCGGCACCGCTTTCAACATCCAGTTGAGCGACCAACTCCTCATGACCCACTCCTCCCTCATCGATTCCTCCAACTACGGCCCAGGACGCGGAGGCGACATCCGCATCGCCGCGCCGACGCTCTATCTCGGGGACGAGACCCTGGACGATCGCTCCTACACCGGTTCCGCCCTGGGCTTTTTCGGGTACATCAGCGCCACCAACACTGGCAGCGGCAACGGCGGGCAGATCGCCATTAACACCCAAAACGCCACGCTCAGGAACGGGTTCATGCTGACCACGGCGACCTATGCCGACGGAAGCGCCGGGAACATCACCCTCTCGGCTGCCGACACCCTTCAGCTGCGCGACTGCGGGGTCATCGGCTCGATCGCCGTCGGGGCAGGCCGGGGAGGGGACGTCAACGTGGCGGCCAAGAACGTGCTGATCTCCTCCGCCAACCAGGGGGCGGTGATGGCGGTGGACCCCAACTTCCTGGTAACCGGCATCTCGGCACAGACCGGAGCCGCCTCCAGCGGCGGCACCCTCAAGGTCGACGCCGGAGAGATCCAGATCCTTGACGGCGGCAAGATCACCACCCTGCTCATGGGTTCCGGGCACGGGGCGGACATCGACATAAACACCGGGAAACTCACCGTCTCCGGTTCGGTGAACGTCCCGGGAGTGGACTACTTCCTCTCCTCGGTTGACGCCCGCCTCGCCGGGCCCGACGCCACCGGCACCGGGGGGAACGTTTCCATCAAGGCGGACACCCTGAACGTAACAGAGGCCGGCTCCATCAGAACCGCGCTGGACGGAGCCCCCTCCCCCGGGCAGGCAGGAAACGTCACGATCAACGCCGGGGAGATCAACATCGCCAGCCGGGGCGGGATCAGCGCCGACTCCTTCAAGAACCAAAGCAGCGGCGACTCCGGCAACCTGACCCTCACTACCGGCACCCTGAGCATTACCGGCGCAGCCGGAACCCCCCGACCCGCGGGGATCGACTTCGACTTCACCGGCCTTTCCACCACCACCAACGCCGGGCGGGGAGGGACCATCAAGGTGACCGCCAGCGGCGACGTGCTCCTCTCCGCCGGGGGGGGGATCAACGCCGACACCCAGGGCACCGGGAGCGGGGGGGCGGTCAACATTCAGGCCAGCAACCTCGTGGTCGCCGGCCAAAGCACGGTGACCGCCGCCACCTCCGCCGCGGGTCCGGCGGGTGACATCACCATCAGCGCCGGCTCGGTCTGGGTGCAGCAGGCGGGGACCATCAGCACTCAGAGCTCCGGCGCGGGGAGAGGGGGCTCGGTGGAGCTGCACGCCGCCACCGTGGAGCTCTCCGACAACGGGAAGATCAGCAGCACCAGCACCGGCAGCGGCAACGCGGGGAACATCGGGATCACCACCGACCAATCCCTGGTGCTGCGCGACGCCTCCATTACCACCGCGGCCGACCAGGCCGATGGCGGCAACATCACCATAACCACGGGCAACATGCTCAAGATGATCGACAGCAAGATCACCGCGAGCGTCGGCGGCGGTCCCCAGACCACCGGCGGCAACATCCGCATCGACCCCGACTTCGTGGTCCTCAAGAACAGCCGTATCGTCGCCAACGCCTTCGAGGGGAGGGGGGGGAACATCTCCATCGTCGCCGACACCTTCCTGGCTGATCCCTCCAGCGTGGTGGACGCCTCCTCGGCGCTGGGGATCAACGGGACCGTGGACATTCAGGCCCCCATCAGCGACCTGAGCGGGCTCTTGAGCCCCCTGAACACCGATTTCGTAAGCGCCGCTGCGCTGCTCAAGGAGCGCTGCATGGCAAGGATCCGGGAAGGCAAGTACAGCAGCTTCATCGTCGGCGGCCGCGACGGGCTGCCGGTGGCCCCGGGGAACCCCCTGCCGGCCCTTGCGCAGTGAGAGGAGTCCTATGAAGATTTCCACTGCCCCCTTTAGCCGGGGGCGCCGCTTAATCACCCTGCCGCTTCTGCTCGGCTTTTGCTTCTTGCTCCTGCCTGCCGCACCCTCATCCGCCCAGGGGTGGCCCACGCTCGACAGCGGCGGCAGGTCGGTGGAACGACACCCGGACCTCCTGGAGGAAAACCGCCCCAAGGAGGCTCCGGCCCTGAGCCTCCCCCCAGCTCCGCTTCCCCCCACCGGGGGCGGGGAAACGATCTTCACCGGGATCATGGTGCAAAAGATCACGGTCAAGGGGAGCACCGCTTTCACCCCGCAGGAGCTCGCCACGGTGACCGCTCCCTATCTGGGACGCCGGCTCACCATGGAGGACCTGGAGTTGCTGCGCCGCAAGATCACCCTCATGTACCTCGAGAAAGGGTACGTGAACTCGGGGGCGGTCATCCCGGACCAAACCGTGACCGGCGGGGAGGTCGTGATCCAGGTGGTGGAGGGGAGGCTCACCCGCATCAACGTGGAGGGGAACCGGTGGTTCACCGGCGGCTACCTGAAGGACCGGATCGGCCTGGGCGCGGGGGTCCCGCTCGACGTCCACTCCCTCCAGGAGCGCCTGCAGCTACTACAGCAGGACCAAAGGATAGGGCGCATCCAGGCGCAGCTCAGACCGGGGGAAAAACCGGGGGAGGCGGAGTTGGACGTGAAGGTCGAGGAGAAGGGACCCTTCTTCACCTGGTTCGCGGTCAACAACTACCAGCCCCCCTCGGTCGGGGCCGAGCGGGGGATGGCCACCCTGGCGCACCAGAACCTGACCGGCCACGGTGACGTGCTGAGCCTCTCCTACGGGGGCTCCGCGGGGCTCAACCCCCTGATCGACGCCTGGTATGCCCTCCCGATCAACGCCCGCGACACCACGGTCATGTTCCGCTACAAGAAGAACGACTTCAACGTGGTGGACAAGGTGTTCGGGCCGCTGGACATCGTCAGCAAGTCGGAGAGCTTCGAGCTGAGCATTCGCCACCCTGTTTACCGCTCCCTGAGCCAGGAACTCGCCATCTCCCTCTCCGCGGAGCACGAGCGCAACCGGAACACCCTCTCCGGCGAGCCCTTCTCCTTCTCCCTCGGTGAGGACAACGGCTCCGCCACCGTGATTCCGCTGCGCTTCACTCAGGAGTGGACCTACCGCACCCAGCGCGAGGTGTTCGCCGCGCGCTCACGCATGACCTTCGGCCTGGACGTGTGGGACGCGACCCAACACCAAAACGGCCTTCCCGACGGCAGCTTCTTCGCTTGGCTGGGGCAGTTCCAGTGGGCGCGCATCCTCGGCTTCCTGGACACCCAGCTCCTGGTGCGGGCCGACCTGCAGCTCTCCGACAAGTCCCTGCTACCAGTGGAGCAGTTCGCGGTGGGCGGGAGGTACAGCGTGCGCGGCTACCGCGAGAACGCGCTGGTCCGCGACCAGGCCTTCGTCACCTCCCTGGAGACCCGCATCCCCCTGCTCAAGAACCAGCGCTGGGCCGACTACCTGCAGCTGTGCCCCTTCTTCGACTACGGGTACGGCTTCAACCGGGACCTTCCCGACCTAGGCCCCAACAGCATCGCCAGCGCCGGCATAGGGGGGCGCTGGGGGGCGTCGGCCCACTGCTGGGGGATCGAATTCAGACCGGAGATGGAACTCTACTGGGGGTACGCCTTCCGCGACCTCCACCTCCCCAACGAGGACGTCCAGGATAACGGCATCCACTTCCAGGTGGCCCTCACCGCCGCATTCTAAGGAGAACGGCATGACACTGCGCCGCTTGCACTACGGAACGAGCAATTACCTTTGTTGGACGGGCCGGGCACCACGCCCTTGGCGCCTGGCGGCGCTTCTTTTGCTGCTGATCGCCGCCGCGCCCTGCCGGGCGCGCGCCTCGGAACCCCGGCCCGCCCCCGCCGCGGCGGCCCCACAGGCCCCGGCGGACAGGGAGGGAGCGGTCGGGCTGATGCGCGAGGGGGCGGTCCTCTTCAACCGGGGGGCCTTCGAGGAGGCCGCCGCCCGCTACGAGGCGGCGAGCGCGCTCTACCAACGGGAGGCGGACCAGTCAGGTACCTGCGACGCCCTGGTGGCGCTCTCTCGAACCCGCTATTTCTCGGGACGCTACGGTAAGGGTAGGGAGGAACTGGAAGCGGCCCTGGCGATCGCCCGGCAGCTGGATGACAGCCGACGGACCGCCGCCATCCTCGGCTACCTAGGGGACGTCCGGATCGCGACCGGCGAGTTGGAGGAGGCCGGGGCGCTTTTGGAGCGCGCCCTCGCCCTGGCCCGCACGTCGCAGTACCGTGAGGTTGCGGCCTCGGTGCTCAACAACCTGGGGAACCTCAAGATGGCGCAGCACCAGCCGGAGGAGGCCTTTCCCCGCTACCGCGCCGGCGTGCAGGAGGCGGAGCAGGCGGGGGATGGTGCGCTTGCAGCCCTAGCCTCGGTCAACGCCGCGCTGGCAGCTGGTAAGGCGGGGAAATACCAGGACGCGCGCCGGGAGGCGGAACAGTCGCGGGCGCGCCTGCTCATTTTGGAGGAGTCCTACCTCAAGGGGCACACCCTGGTCAACCTCGCTCTGCTCTGCCGCGAGCTCGCCGCAGAGCTTGCCGCAGAGCGAGGGGAGCTGATCCGGGAGAGCTGCGCCCTGCTCACCCAGGCCCTCGCGGTCGCCGAGAGAACCGGGGACCGCAGGACCCAGTCCTACGCCTTCGGCCACTTGGGGAGGATCTACGAGGAGCAGGGACGGCTTGCCGAGGCCCTGGAGCTCACCCGCAGGGGAGCCTTCGCCGCGCAGCTGAGCCAGCTCCCCGAGGCCCTCTACCTCTGGCACTGGCAATCCGGGCGCATCCTGGCGCGCCAGGGGCAAACCGACCAGGCTATCGTGTCTTACCGGCTCTGCCTGCAGTACCTGAAGGGTATCCGGGAGGAGATGGGCTCCTGCTACGCCAATCCCGATTCCTCCTACCACAAGACGGCGAGCACGGTCTGCGCCGAGCTGGTGGACCTGCTGCTCACCCGCGCCGCCGCGTTGGGCCCGGGGGAGAGCGACCAGGCCTACCTGGCCGAGGCGAGGGACGCCCTGGAGGCGCTCAGGGCCTACGAGCTGCGCGAGTACTTCAAGGACGACTGCCTGGACGCCGGGCGCGCCGAGGGGAAACGGCTCGACACGGTTTCCGGGAAGGCGGCGGTGATCTACCCCATCCTCTTAAAGGACCGGACTGAGCTGCTGGTGAGCTTTTCGGGGCGCCTCAAGCGCCACACCCTTGCCGTGGGCGCCGCGCTCCTGACCCAGGAGAGCAGGGCGTTGCGGGATACGCTGGAGAAGCGCACCACCTGGGAATTCCTCCCCCACTCCCGGAAACTCTACGACTGGCTGGTGCGCCCCTTCGAGAAGGAGCTCAAGGAGAGTGGGGTGGAAACCCTGGTCTTCGTCCCGGACGGCCCGCTCAGGAACATCCCCATGGCTGCGCTCAACGACGGCAGCGAATTCCTGGTCCAGCGCTACGCGATCGCTGTGACCCCGGGGCTCGACCTCGTCGACCCGCGCCCGCTGAACCGGGGGGGGGAGGCGAAGCTGCTCGCCCTGGGGCTCACCCAGGCGGTGCAGGGCTTCGCCGCGCTCCCCTATGTCTCGGACGAGCTCAGCGCGGTGAAGGGGCTTTACGGCGGCAACGTCCTCCTGAACGAGGAGTTCCGCATGGGCAATGTGGAGCGGGAACTCAAGGTCTCCCCCTTCTCGGTGCTGCACATCGCCTCCCACGGGCACTTCGGCGGCAGCGCCGGCGACAGCTACCTCCTGGCCTTCGACGAGCGCTTCACCATGGACCGCCTGGCCCGGTACGTCGGCCTCTTCCGCTTCCGGGACGAGCCCCTGGACCTGCTCACCCTGAGCGCCTGCGAGACCGCGGCGGGGGACGACCGCTCCGCGCTGGGGCTCGCCGGGGTCGCGGTTCGGGCCGGCGCCCGCAGCGCCCTGGCCACCCTTTGGCACGTGAACGACCCCTCTTCCTACGAGCTGGTCGTGGAGTTCTACCGGCAGCTGCGCACCCCCGGGGTCTCGCGGGGTGCCGCGCTCAGGGCGGCCCAGATGAAGCTTCTGGACGACCAGCGCTACGACCACCCCGGTTACTGGGCCCCGTTTCTGCTGATCAACAACTGGCTCTAGCAAAGAGATGCGGAGCGTCCTCGCCTGGTTGGGAAAGCCGTGGGGGATCATCCCCTGCTGCGGCGGGCTGGTCTTTCTCCTGGTGCTCGGCCTGCGTCTGAGGGGGGGGCTCGAGTCCCTGGAGCTGGCCGCCTTTGACCGGATGATCCGCATCGCCGCCCGGGACTACCGAGAGACCCGTATTACCTCGATCGAGGTCTCCGAGCAGGAGATCCAGGCGCTGGGGTGGCCGCTTTCCGACGCGACGCTGGCCCGGGCACTGAAGACGGTCCTGAAGCAAAAGCCGCGTGCGGTGGGTCTCGACATCTACCGTGATCTTCCGGTACCCCCCGGCAGCGACGAGCTAGCCCGCGTACTTGGCGATAACCCCAACCTGGTTGCCGTGATGACCCTGGGGGAGAGGGGCGTTGCCCCCCCCGCCCCCCTTAAGGGGACCGACCAGGCGGCCTTCGGGGACATCGTGGTCGATGCCGAGGGGACGGTGCGCCGCGGGCTCCTGTTTGCCGACGACGGCCGTAATGTCTACACCTCGTTCGCGCTCAGGCTCGCCTCCCTCTACCTCGCACCCGAGGGAATCGGGCTCGAGCCGGATCCGGCCGACCCGCTGCTGATGCGGCTGGGGCAGACCACCATACCCGCCCTGGATGCGGACGAGGGGGGATACCGCAGGGCGGACGCGGCCGGTTACCAGTTTCTGCTTGATTTTCAGCAGGGGGGCGCTCCCTTCGCCACCTATCCGTTTTCCGCGCTGCTCAAGGGGGAAGTGCCGGCGGCCGCGCTCGCCGGCAAGATCGTCCTGATCGGGGTCAACTCCGACAGCGTCAAGGACCACTTCTACACCCCGCTCGGCGCGGCCGGCCACCAGCTTTCCGGAACGGTCCTGCACGGCTACATAGCGGGGCAGCTACTCCGTTTCGCCTTTGGCAAAGCGGCGCCGATCCGGGCCCCCTCGGAAAAGTACAAGGTGGCGCTGCTCCTGGCGGCGAGCCTCGCGGGGAGTGCGGTCGGGTTCCGCACCCGCTCGGCCCGCGCCTTCTCGGTGGCCCTGGCTGCGGGACTCCTGGTGATCGGGGGGGGCGCCGCCGTCCTGTTCATGCAGCGCTGGTGGATCCCCCTGGTGCCGCCGGCGCTCGCCTTTTCCCTGGCGGCTACCGGCACCACCGCCTACGTCACCGGCCTTGAGAAGCGGGAACGCGCCGCACTGATGAGCCTCTTCTCCCGCTACGTTGCGAAGGAGATCGCGGAAATGATCTGGCGCGAGCGGGACCAGTTCCTGGACAACGGCCGCCCCCGCGCCCAGAGCATGACGGCCACCGTCTTCTTCTCCGACCTCAGGGGGTTCACCACTCTCGCCGAGAAGATGCCCCCGGCCGAGCTGATCGACTGGCTCAACACCTACATGGAGGCGATGGCCGGGCTGATCATGCGCCACGGCGGCGTGGTGGACGACTACGCGGGGGACGGCATCAAGGCGAACTTCGGGGTCCCGTTCCCCCGCAGAGGCGAGGAGGAGATCGCCGCCGACGCGGCGAACGCGGTTGCATGCGCCCTGGCCATGGAGAAGGAGATGCACCGGCTGAACGGAGAGTGGGAGGAAAGGGGGCTTCCCGAGATGGGTATCCGGGTGGGGATCTACACCGGCCCGGTGGTGGCGGGGCTTTTGGGGAGCTCCAGCCGGCTCAAGTACACCACGGTCGGCGACGCCGTCAACACCGCCTCGCGGCTGGAGAGCTACGACAAGGAGGTGGGGAGGGAGGCCCTGTGCCGCGTCCTCATCGGGGATTCCACCCTGAAGTACCTGAAGGGGCGCTACCAAAGCGAAAGGATCGGCGAGGTTGCGCTCAAGGGCAAGGAAGAGAGGATCACGGTCCACTGCATCACCGGGGAAACGAACGACTGACGCGGGCAAAGGGGGAACAGGATGCACTACCTAAAGAACACTGCAATCACGGCTGTCATGCTTTCCATCATCTCGAGCACCGGGGCGGCGTACGGCGGCGACGCCAAGGCGGCCAAGGCGGTGGTGTACAAACCGCCGCTGCGGGGGCTTCCGGCGGGGCGCGTGGGTGGGGGGACCAGGGGGGCCACGGAACGGGAGGCCTTCGCGCTGCTGGTGCTCGCCCCGGACCACGTCGGGCTGACCACCAGGGAACAGCCCACCCTCTACTGGTACATCTCCAAGCCCACAAGCTACCAGGTGGAGCTCACCATCGTTGAAAAACACGAGGTTCGCCCGTTGGTGGAGAAGGTGCTGAACGGCACCGAGCGCGGCGGCATCCAGGTGATCCGCCTGAGCGAGTTCGGGGTGCGGCTCAAGCCCGACCTCCCCTACCGGTGGTCGGTGGCGCTGGTCACTGACGCCGCCCACCGCTCTAAGGACATCCTGGCGGGGGGGATCATCAGGCGGGTCGATCCCCCGGCGGGGCTGGCGGAGAAGCTGGCAGGGGCAGGGGGGGGCGCGGCCGGCGTCTATGCCGAGGAGGGGATCTGGTACGACGCCCTGGCGGCTCTGTCGGAGCGGATTGACGCCTCCCCCGGCGACGCAGCGCTGCGCAGGGAGCGCGCTCTCCTGCTAAAGCAGGTGGGGCTGACCGAGGCGGCCGAAGCGGAAGCGACGCCCTGATCCCGCCGGTAGGAAAAAACGCGAGCCGCGCCGGAAAAGGGGAAGCGGCCCCGGGAGGTGAGCTGTGATTTCCGTTTCAGACCTGCAAGCCGTGGCCATCTTCCGGGAGCTCTCCCCCGAGGACCTCGCCCGGCTCGCCCCAAGCCTCACCGAACGGACCTTCGCTCCCGGCGCCACCATCATCTATCGCGGCGACCCTGGCTACTCCCTGTTCGCCATCCTGGAGGGGAGCGTCTCGATCACCTTACGCAACGACGAGGGGATCGAGTACGTCATCAACACCCAGGGGGAGGGGGAAAACTTCGGCGAGATGGCCCTGATAACGGGCGAGCCGCGCTCCGCCAACGTCAAGGCCGATGCCGCTGTCCGCCTTGCCGAGCTCTCCCAGGAGGCCTTTTTCGCCCTCATTGACCGCTACCCCGCGCTGGCGGACACCTTTCTCCAGCAAATAGCGCAGCGACGCGCCAGGACGATGGTCCGGGAGCAGTTCGCCCACCTGGAACGGGCGGAGATCATCGCCAACCTCTTTGCCCAGAAGGCTCCCGACATCGAGCGGCTCATCGGCAAGAGCAAGTGGACGGCCGACACCAACACGCTGCTGCAAAGGGTCGCCGGCACCACAAGCAACGTCCTGATCACCGGCTCGCGTGGGACCGGGAAGGACCTCACCGCCCGGCTGGTTCACTTCCACAGTCCGGAAAAGGACCGCCCCCTGTTCCACCTGGACTGCAGCAACCCTCCTCCCATCCAGCGCCAGCAGGAGCCGGGCAGCGCCGCGGGCCAGGACGTGCTGCACCTCGAGATCGCCCAGGAGTCCGCCCTCTTCGGCCACGGCATCGACGCGGGCAGCTACGCCAAGGGGATCCGGCGCGGCTATCTCGAGCTGGCCGATGGAGGCGCGGTGGTGCTGGAAAACGTCGAGGCCCTCTCGCCGCATGTGCAGAGGCTCTTGGTGCAGTATCTCAGGGAAGGCTCCTTCGTGCGCACCGGCGAGACCAGCCCCATCGCCAGCCGGGTACGTCTCATCTGCACCGCCTTAAGGCCCGTGCAGGAGCTCAAGGGCCCGGCGGGGCTGGACCCGGAGCTGGTCCCGCTGCTCGCCACTGAGCTCCTCGCCTTGAAACCTTTGCGCGAGCGAAAAAAGGACATCCCCGAGCTGGCCGCCCACTTGCTGACGCAGTACAACCGGAAGTTCGGCAAGGAGGTGACCGGGTTCTCTGAGGAGGCGCTGAACAGCCTGGTGGATCACGACTGGCCGTTGAACGTTGACGAGATGCATCAGGTCCTCGAGCGGGCAGTAGCGATCGCCGACGGGGCCACGATCACCGAACGGCATATCTTCGTCAACGTCCACACCTTTTCCACCACCGGCAAGTTCAATCTGCTCAAGATCCCCTCCCTGAGGGAACTGGCCAACCACCAGCTGGTGCCCAGGGCGATGCGGCTGATAACGGTGCCGTTCATCTTGGCGCTGACCGTCCTCACCCTCTTGGGGCCGGACCGGGAGAACCCTGCGAATCTCCTGGTCTGGGGGGTGTGGTGGCCTTTCCTGATCTTTTCTGTGCTGGTGAGCGCCCGGAGTTGGTGCGCCTACTGCCCGCTCCCCCCCATCGGGGAAGGGATCAGCCGCTTCCGGAAACGTTTTCAGGCCGTTCCGGAACCGTTAGCCAGGCACGGAGTCTGGATCGGCATCGTCGGTTTTGCCCTGATCCTGCTGTGGGAACATGCTGCGCACATGTTCACCGCCGCGCACGCCACCGGAGTGCTGCTGACCACCATCCTCACCGGGGCCGCGGTCACCAACCTCCTCCTGGGCAAGCGCTCCTGGTGCAAACACATCTGTCCCCTGGGAAGGATGGTGGCCCAGTCCTCCACCCTTTCGGTCGTGGGACTGGGGACCAACACCAACGTCTGTTCCAGCCAGTGCCAGAGCCCCGACTGCATCAAGGACAAGAACTGCGCCATGGGGATCCATCCCTCCGCGGCCGGGCTCTCTAAGGACTGCGTCCTCTGCCTTTCCTGCGTCAAGAAGTGCCGGAACCACTCGGTACGGATCGAGGCCCGGCTCCCCTGGCAGGAAACGCTCTCCCGGGAAAAGTTCACCACCCCTGAGGCGTCCTTCGCGCTGCTGCTGACCGCCCTGGTCCTTGCCCTGAAGCTTCCCGCCTCGGGCCCCTTCCGCAGCCTGCTCTCCGGCCTGGGCGCCGTTCCCCATGCGCTGGCCGAGTTGGTGGCCATCTGCGTCGTGGTAGCCCTCTTCATTGCCGCGGTCATCCTCTCCTGCGATCCGGGCGACGCCGCCTCGCGCAAGGACGTCTTCACCGCCTGCGGACCGGCCTACCTGTTCCTGGCCTTTGCGGGGCTCTTCAACATCTATTTCCGCGAGTTGGTCGAGAGCGGGGCGAATCTGGTGCCATGGATCCTGCAATGGACGGGAGCGGGGGGGTGGATCCCGGCATCCTGGGTCACTCCCGAGCTGGGGACCCTGAAGTACCTGATCCCCTGCATCACCCTGGCCGGCATGGCGACCTCGCTGTACGCGATCCGGCGCCTCTCCGAGAAACATGCGCTTTCCCCGTGGGTGCGGCGCCGCAACCAGGGGATCATGCTGTTAACCGGTCTCGCCTTCCTGGCGCTGCTCTAAGGCAGGGGGGGCTATGGAGGCGTCTTCGCGGCTTCGCAAACGGTGGCAGCAAATCGGACAGCTGCATCCGTGCATGCGCCATCTATCGCTGGCGCTCGCTTTGGTGGCGCTGCACAGCTTTTTCCTGGGGTGCGCCATCTATTTTTTCCCGTCCTACATCTACGGCATGACCCTGTCGGGCCCCATTCCCGACCGGTTTTTTTTCAAGCAGTCCGGGCTGTTCCTCGTCTGCCTCGCTCTTTTTTACATGGTTCCCCTGCTCGACCTATTTCGCTTTCACTTGCTGGTCCTGGTGGCGGTGGCCACCAAGGTCCTGGCCGTCCTGTTTCTTTTGGGCAACGCGAGCCTCACCCCCCGCCCCGCTTTGATCTTCTTGACATCTCTGGGCGACGCCGGCATGGCGCTCCTCCTTACCCTTTGCTACCTTCGTGTCAGGCCGCACTTGGCTGGCCCGCGGCAATGGGAAACACCGGGGGCGGCAAGCGGGACGAGAATTGCGGGAGAACCGGCGTCGACAAGTGGTGCACACGGAGCTGCAAGGGGAGATTAGGCCTGTAGAACATTGGGGAAAGCCTGAAGTTTTGCATGGAAACCTTGAAATTTGCGTGCCTCCACATCTTAATCGTAGCTGTTTCAGTTGCAGCATCCATTCACTATTGGGAGCGGTTGGGCCTGATTGGTGGGAAATAACTCCATAAAGGGATGAACCTAAAAACATCTCTCTTGTAAAGGAGGCTAGAATGGGCAGAACGAAACTCGTTGGCGCTATTATCGCCATGCTTGCCCTCCACCTTGTAATTCTTGCATGTGCCACGGTGCCGCCGCCCCAGGCACAGGTAAAAACTGCTGTTCTTGCCAAGAGTGGCGATACTGTGCAACTCTTCCATGGTGGAAATAAGCTTGCGAAGGATGAATTTTGCCTCAACGCCGTTGTCGCCGTTTATCGTTATTCCCAGTCCAACGCCGGTGGGTCGCAAAAGAGCGAGGTAGGAAAAATAAGAATTACGGGCTTTGTCGACGACCACTATTTGGAGGGGGTAGTTGTGGAAGGCACACTAAAGGATGGCGACATAGCTGTTCAACCCAACAGTGCTTGTTTGATCAGGATGCCGGATGGAGTGATGGGGGACTCAACGTATAAAATCCCGTAAAGCATCCATACGTTTCCGCCCTTGAGCTGCCATGTCACGGACACCGGCTCAGCCGCCCGGGAACTTGCGCGCAGGAATATCACCTCCAGTCGGCAGTGGCCTTGAATGGTTTATCTGCACATCCTGACAGAAGCGGACGGGCTTTTTCCTTCAGGTTGCAAGGGGTATTAATTGGACGTCGAGGAGGCTAACTGGTTCCCGTTTTTCTTCGATCTCACCGGCCAGACGTAATAGCTTGAATGCTGGTGATAGCTGTAGATAGGGCCGAGCATATTGTAAACCATTATACCACCGGAATATATAAAAACGGCCAGGTCTACGGTCGACCAGTATGCATGGCTCTTCAGTCGTTCGAGTGCCTCGGGATTAAGAATTGTGCCGTTCTTGATCTCCGGCGAAGCGAGCAGGCTTTCCAGTTCTTTGTACGTAGGTATCCGCCAATCGTTGTAGCCGAGATACTTCCGCTTATTGAGGCACTCTATGTGCAAATCCGAAAAACTGTAGCTTTTCTCGTCTCCACCGTAGCATGTGACCGGACCGGGGGAGAGGTCGTCCTTTGTCCATTGCAGAAGGTTGCGGTTGTCTGTAAATGTCCCGTCATGGTTGTCAACAATGCGTGATTCCAATGACCCTGTGAAGCTGTTAGGGGAAATCTTCGCACTGCACGACGTCATCAGAACGCATGACACCCCGATGAAGAAATTCAGGAATACCTTGACCATCAGATCCTCCGGTGACGGTTGCCGGTTACCGGGCACAAAAAGGCCTACCTTGAAAAGGGCAGGCCAGTACATCAGCCACTTCGGAAGCCCCTCTATCCATGTCTCCCATGGATGGGTAGCTTTGTGCCGCCAGGTTACCCAGGCTTTACCTTTTTCGGTGGTGAGGTGAAATTGCGGATTTTATATTAGATTAATTTTATTAATTGGGTGTGTCAAGGGAAAATCGACTGTCCTGCCACCATCACCTCGCTCTATCCAACTGCAGATTGAACCCTCCTGGTGCTCTGTTATACTTTGTCTATGCCTGGACGCAGTGTGAGTGATCCGCATGGCTGAAGAGAGCCAGCTTGTCGGAGGCCGGCACCGGCAGCATGGGCAAACTGTGTCCACCTGGAGAATCCATGGCAACGACAACCGCAAGGCATGCAGGTGTTCAATTCCCGATACTGCGGGGGATTCTTCCCATAAACGCATCTCAGGTGCCGACCGATATCGTTGCCGGCATAACCCTTGCCGCCCTTGCCATTCCCGAAGTGATGGGATACACGAAAATTTCGGGCACTCCGGTTATAA
>Ga0306923_10001569_pt1 | contig 20417 bp, 20 predicted proteins | sample sta12Can44000108_FD_203841 | JGI IMG/M metagenome (GOLD analysis project Ga0306923, IMG submission 203841) | Lab enrichment of tropical soil microbial communities from Luquillo Experimental Forest, Puerto Rico - statanox.12C.anox.44.000.108 (v2)... | ecosystem: Environmental > Terrestrial >... | reverse complement strand
GTGATCAGCACCCGCGCCCCGGCATCGCTCAGCATGAAGGCCAGCCGATCGCGCGGGTAGTCCGGGTCGAGCGGAAGATACGCACCCCCCGCCTTCAGGATCCCCAAAAGCCCCACTATAAGGTCCAGCGAGCGCACAAGGCACAGCCCCACCACCGTCTCCGCGCCAACCCCCTGCCCGCGCAGATGATGCGCCAGCCGGTTGGCGCGCCGATCAAGCTCGGCGTAGCTGAGCCTCTCATCTTCAAACACCACCGCAACCGCTTCCGGGCTGCGCGCCGCCTGCGCCGCAAACAGCTCAGCCAAGGTCGCAGCCGCGCTCGCATGCGCGGTCGCATTCCACCCCCGCAGGATGCTCGCGCGTTCCCCAGCCCCCAGAATGTCCACGCTCCCCAGCGCACAATCGGCCTCGGCGATCGCGGTCAACAGCCTCAGGAATCTCTGTGCCCGAGCAGCTAAATCGCGGGGGGCATGAAGCGCTGGGTTGGCATCGAAGTCGATGCGAAGCAGAGCCCCGGTTGACCGCTCGTAGACGGCGATCGAAAGATCCGAAACCGGTCCAAGCGAAAGATTGTGTGCAGTGACGTGGTGTCCGGCAAAGGTGACATCGTAGTTGAACCTCATAATATTGACGTTCAACCCGAACGGTGATCGACCTTCAGCAAGCCCCCGAAGGTCGCGCCGCAAGTCAGCTAGCTGATAATGCTGATGCTCCAGCCCTTGTTTAATCTGTGAAGCAGTCTCGTCGATAACTGCCGATATGCTCATCCCCGGATGAACCAGCAAGCGCAGCGGCAACACGTTTGAGGCCATCCCGGGAATGAACCGTGCAGCCCCGGTGCGTGCCGCGACGGGTAGGCCCAGAACCAAATCCCTCTCACCGGAAAGGCGATGCAGGAACACCGCCGCCGCGGCGCCAATAACGCGGGACAAGCTCGTTCCGCGCGCGCCCGCAAGGGAGCGTAGACGGTGTCCTGTTGCTGCTGGCAAGTAGAGGGTATGGCGAAGAAAGGCAGCAGAAGCTGCCGATGTTTGCGCTCCCAGACTGACCGATTCGGGACGGTCGAGCAAACGATCGCACCAATATTTGCGATCTTGCCGGAATCGCTCGCTCGTCCGATAGGCAGCGTCATCCTTCAGCAGAACGGCCAGGGAGCCAAATGATTCCTCCGGCGAGGTTCGACAGAGGCTGAGCTGCGTGTAGACTTCCGCTACACGGCGCGCCACCAGCGACATGCCGAAGGCGTCCATGATGATGTGATGGTAGCGTGCATACCAGAAGAACCGAGCGGGTGAAGCTTTGAAGAGGGCGAAGGCGAACAACGGTCCTTGCATCGGCGCAAACGGCTGCGCCAGATCGACCCTCATCCAAGCTTCCGCCGCAGCGCGCGCATCGGCCTCGGTGCTGACGTCAATGAGCGGAAGGGAAAAGGTAGGCGGGTCCCCTACAACCTGGTGCGGCTGTCCGGCCCGCTCCGTGATTCGCACACGCAGCGTTTCCGTCTCACTTACAATCTGCCTTAACGCTTGCTCGAACAGCGCCGGATCGATCGGTCCATCGATCTCGATGTATTCGCCGATATTGTAGGCGAAGGGACATGCATCGAGCTGCGCAGCAAACCAGATCCCGAGCTGAGCGGCGGACAACGGCAGCGCATGAGCGCCTTCCACGCCTGCCCAGTCTAGTTGCAGATCGTCACCAGAACCGCAGTTGAGATCGGCAGCCGGATTGATGTACCTGTTCACAGTTACCGAGCGGATAAGACGGCGGAAGGGTTCGAACCTTTTCGGCAGTCAAGAAATCGTCAGACAGGCGCCCGCCTTGTCAAGTACGGCCGCAGACGAGAGCCCTTGGCCGAACAACGCAAGCGCTGGCACCCGCAGCATCCATATGGTAGTGCTTAGGTGCGCGCAATGTGGGCACAGGTGAATTTTGGGTGAGCAAAACTTGACGGGACGGTGCTGTTACTCACGCGATGAGAAAGGGTCCATATATGACACAAGAGACGACTGGATCTGAGGCAACCGCGGCAAAGGAGTCCGAGGTCCCGACTGCCCCGGCCGCCACCGAGATGACTGACGCCCGGCGCGATGAAGTTGCCTCGCAGTTGGTAGATCGCCTCGCATTGTGGTCCGGAGCCGCTGGCCTGATTCCCCTGCCGGTGGTCGATCTGGCTGCGGTCGGCGGCGTCCAGCTTTACATGCTGCGCCGTCTATCTGAAATTTACGGCGTTCCCTTTTCCGAAAATCGGGGAAAATCGGTCCTCGCCAGCCTTGCCGGAGCCGTGCTTCCGTTCACTACCGCGACCACTATTGGCGGCCTCGCAAAGTTCTTCCCGGTTATCGGGACGGCAATCGGCCAGTTGACGATGGCCGGGGTATCGGCGCCCGCCACCTGGGTGATCGGAAAAGTCTTCATTCAGCACTTTGCTTCAGGCGGGACGCTTCTCGACTTCAACCCGCCGGACTATCGCGAATTCATCAAAGCACAAAGGGAGAAGCTGGGCATTCGATCCAGAACGGCCGCACCCACCGCGCCATCCACGACGGCGACCAGCACCAGCACGAGCAGCTCCAGCGCGTGACGCCAGACGGCGCAATTGTTCGGCCGCGCACCGTCACGGAAAGCAGCAGGATGAGGAGAGCAATGGCATAATGGCCATAACGATAGGCGTCATTATATATCTCATATTCTGCCTTCTCACCGGGCTGTGCGGCAGCCAACGTCGTCTGGGTTTTTTGGGCACTTTCGTCATATCGATTTTCATTACTCCGGTCATCATGCTGATCATATTGCTGCTGACCGGACCGCCTCGCGACAGCGAGTGGCACCGCCGCCCGCACGGCGATTGAGGTCTTTGGGGACGACGTGAGAGTAATCTGTATCGTAATTGTCGACTCCGGAACTGCGTAGGCACATAACCGGCTGCATTGCACTGATGTCTTTCTTTCAGCTTGTTCGCCGCGAAATGCAGGGTTCCCCGAACCGGCTCGCGATCATGGCGGCATTGGGGGGAATCAGCAGCGCCTCGATCCTGGCGGCGATCAACGCCGGCGCGCAGGCAGCCGACAGCGGGAAACCGAGCTTGTGGGCTGCAGCGTTGTTCATCGTAGCGCTGTTTCTATTCATCAAGACCCAGAACTACATTCTGGTCAGCGCGACCGCCGAGATCGAAGCGATCATCCACAAATTGCGGATACGCCTGATGGATCAGGTGCGGCATTCCGAGCTTCTGCCGCTGGAGGGCATCGGCAGGGCCGAAATTGTCGCCGCCATTACCAAGGAGACCACGGCCCTCACGCAAGCGAGCAACTCTCTCGCCTTCGCCGGGCAGGGTGCCGTCCTGATCCTTTTTATTGGAGTCTATGTTGCCTTCTTGTCTCTTCTGGCTCTGGTTCTGGGCGTCCTCATCGTAGGGATCGCAGGCGCGCTGTTTCATTCCAGGAGCCGCCATCTTGCCGCGGCTTCGCGCGAGGCATCGGGATGGGAAAACCAGCTGTTCAACCGTCTCATGGACCTCTTGGACGGCTTCAAGGAAGTACGGCTCAACAGCGCGCGCAGCGAAGACCTGTATAGCGACATCGTCGAAGTATCGAGAACCGCCGCCAACATCAAAATCCGCACGCAAGCGGAAACATTCAGACGGATCTTTTTGCTGCAAACCTCGCTTTATGCGATGCTCGGCGTCATCGTCTTCGCGGTCCCGGTGCTCAGTGTCACTCTTGGCGGCGCCTCCATCGGGAAGACCGTAACCGCCCTCGTGTTCATTCTCGGGACATGTTTCGGTCTCGTCAACACGATCCCCATCTTGACCGCGGCCAATACGGCGGCGGACAATATCGAGCGGCTGGAGGCGCGGTTGTTGGCAACCGTCGCAGGCGCCAAGGTCGGCGCTCTCGAGCCGGCGCGGCGGTTCGAGCTGATCGAGATGCGCGGTATTGTTTTCAGCTACGTGGAAAGATCGACCGAAAAGGTATTCACGGTAGGACCGGTGGACTTCACCTTGCGGTCAGGCGAGCTTGTCTTCATCACAGGCGGTAACGGTTCGGGCAAATCGACTTTTCTCAAGCTGCTCGCAAGCCTCTACAAGCCGGACACCGGCGAGATTACATTCGACGGGGTGCTGGTCACGGATAATACGCGGGAGGCCTATCGACAGTTAATCTCAGCGATCTTCGTCGACTATCACCTTTTCCAGCGGCTGTACGGGGTCCCGGATCCGGATCCCCTCGAAGTCGACCGCCTGCTGGCGCAATTTCGACTGCTCGACAAGACGCGCCTTGCTAATAGCGAATTCAACACCGTCGACCTCTCGACCGGCCAGCGCAAGCGCCTCGCGCTGATCGTGAGCCTGCTGGAAAAGCGCCCCATCCTGTTGCTTGACGAATGGGCGGCCGATCAGGACCCGGACTTTCGGCGCAAGTTCTATTTCGATCTATTGCCAGAATTGCATCGGTCGGGGGTGACGGTGGTGGTGGTCTCGCATGACGATCGCTACCTCGCTGAGATGGGCGTGTCCGCGCGCAGGCTTCGCATGGACGAAGGTCGCTTCGTTGCACCATCAGTCGCGGAGAGCGGCTGATGAAAGCCTAGCTGGAGGGGCGTGGACGCCGTCCCCAAGGAACGAACAGCGATCCGCTCCTCAATCACCGCCCGTTGAACAGCGGAACTGACGGCAGACGCACCTGCGATTCGATTGGCAAGCGCGCCTTTGGCTGCATAGTCGCAGCGCCCCGATTACGCTGCCCAATTGCGGATCGCGCGTCGCGATGCCTTTCCCGGCAAGCCTCGCCGGGCCGCAATCTTCTGACCCCGTCCAAATTCCAATGAACCCCTTGTGATTGCGCGTAGGCAGGCACGCCATTCCGCGGTAACATTGCTCTTGATTGATTCGTCAGCGTTCCCGTTCTTCCAGAACACCGGCAGGGAGACAGAGGTGACGAGCTCGATCATCACTGTGGCAACGATGAAAGGCGGCAGCGGCAAGAGCACCCTGGCAAGCTGCCTTGCCGTTCATTGGCATCTGGCGGGCCAGCATCTCACTATCATCGATGCCGACCCGCAGCGTTCGATTGCGCGGCTTGCGGCGCGCGAGCGTGCGCTGGGCGGCGTCCCGGTGGTTGAGGACGCAACACAGGAGGCGTGGAAGACCGCGCATCGCCTCGCCGCCCAGTCCGGACGGGTCATTATCGATACCCCGGGCTTTCGCTCCGAAGCAACGCTCGCCTGCTTGGGCGCGAGTGACTTCGTCATTGTTCCGGTCAAACCCTCCCCATTCGATGTGGACCGTATGCTGGACACGCTCAACATCCTCATCAATGGCGCCAACGGCCATCGGCCGATTTTTCGCTGCCTGCTGACCCAGGCGACGCGCGACTCGGTGATTGCCAGGCATATCCGGGACGAGCTCGTCGAGGCCGGATTCCCCGTCCTCAAGAGGGAGATGACCAATCGCGTTACCTATGCGGAGGCGGCGCTTTGGGGGGCGACGCCCTCGCTCGTCGATCGCGCGGGACCTGCCGCGCGGGATATCGCGGCGATCGCACATGAGGTCGACTGCATCCTCGATGGCATGCTCGACACAAGGAAGGCGGCAACAGCATGAACCGGAAGAAATTGCCCAAGGCAATCATGCGTGCGAACGATCGGCCCGAATCGACTGACAAACGCCCGATAGATTCGGCCCGGCCGCACGGTGAGAGCACTGCCCACAGCGCATCGGCGACCGATAATGTCGTCCAACTGATGCCGGTCACGGAGGCCTCTTCGACGCGCCGCGATGCAGAATCGACGCTGCGGGCGCAGGCCCCGGCCCAGATCGACCCCGACCGACGTCGTGCGCGTGCGCTTGCGATCGTCAATCGGCACGCCGCGTATTCGGCGGCCGGCGGAATCATCCCACTGCCGCTGATCAACCTCGCCGCCGTCACGACTGTTCTCGTGCGGATGGTAAAGATCCTCAGCGATCACTATCGGGTCCCTTTCGAACGTGACCGCGCCCGCGCGATCGTGGTCGGTCTCATCGGTGGTGTAATGCCGACGGGCGCAGCGGCGGTCGCGACGTCGGCGCTCTTCTATATTACGCCGCCCAGCGTTTTTATGGGCTTGGCGGTCTCGTGCGCTACCGCAGCTACCTTCACCCGCGGCGTCGGGCGAATCTTCGTCGAGCACTTCGAGACCGGCGCGACCTTGAATGATTTTCCCGCAAGCGAGCGGCGCTGACTCTCGGGCCTGCCCGCCATGGGCAGCATGATGCGTCGTGATGGTCGCACCTGAACTCGCGCGGGTACCCCATTTGTCCGGTGCATGATTGTGCGGTGCACTACCGGCAACGCGTTTTCACGCTGCCGTCCTCTCCATGCTGGGAACGCGCCCAGAAGAGCCACATCGACAAGATCGTGCCTCATGCGATAAGACTGGCTGGCACGATGCGTTAGCCGCCCTTCGACGTGTTGTGCACTGGTGACGGACCCGGTAAGCAGCCAGGACGCAACGCCCCCATGACGCACTTCCCTACTGTGTCGCGACGCGACGCCCTTATGCTCGGCGGCGCGGCGCTGACATCCGCTCTTGCCCCGGTTGGCAAGGCAGCGGAAAGTCCCGACCGCCACGGCATTTCGGCATTCGACGATCTCAAATATCCCGCGGACTTCAAGCAACTCGATTACGTCAATCCGAACGCCCCGAAGGGCGGGATGTTCTCGCACGTCGCGCCGACCAGGATTTTCAATCAGAATCTGCTCACCTTCAATTCGCTCAACAGCTACATCCTCAAGGGCGATGCTGCCCAGGGCATGGAGCTCACCTTCGCCAGCTTGATGGCAAGGGCCTACGACGAGCCCGATGCCATGTACGGCCTTGCTGCGCAGACCGTGCAAATCTCGCCTGACCGGCTCAGCTATCGGTTCCGCATGCGGCGCGGCATCAAGTTTCACGACGGCAGCCCGCTCACCGCCCATGACGCTGTCTTCTCGTTGCAGGTGCTCAAGGAGAAGGGCCATCCGATCGTGCAGCAATTGCTTCACGATTTCTCCGGCGCACAGGCGCCCGACGATCAAAACGTGGTGGTGACCTTTGCGGCGGGTCATGCGCGCGACCTGCCGATGTTCCTTTCGTGGCTGCCGATCTTCTCGCGCACCTACTATGCCGGGCGCGCCTTCGAGGACAGCACGCTCGAGCCTCCGCTCGGCAGCGGTCCGTACAGGGTTGGGCGGTTTGAGCCCGGCCACTACATCGAGTACGAGCGGGTCAAGGACTGGTGGGGCGCCGATTTGCCGGTCGCACGCGGGCAGAACAATTTTGACATGATCCGCTATGAATACTTCCGCGATCGCGACGTCGCTTTCGAAGGCTTCACCAGCAGGGGCTATCTGTTTCGGGAGGAATTGGTGTCACGGGTGTGGGCGACACGCTACGACTTTCCGGCGGTCCGCGAAGGCCGCGTCAAGCGCGACGTCATCCCCGACCGCACCGCGTCCGCGGCCCAGGGTTGGTACTTCAACACGCGACGGGAGAAGTTCAAGGACAAGCGCGTGCGCGAGGCCTTCATCGACGCATTCGATTTCGAATGGACCAATGCGACGATCATGTACGGGGCCTATCAGAGAACCCATTCCGTTTTCCAGAATTCCGACATGATGGCGACCGGCCGACCCGGCCCGGAAGAGGTCGCCCTGCTTGAACCCTATCGCGGCAAGGTGCCGGACGAAGTGTTTGGGGAGCCCTACGTGCCGCCGGTTTCCGATGGGTCGGGGCAGGATCGCGCGCTGCTGCGCAAGGCGAGCGGGCTCTTGCAGGAAGCCGGATGCGTCATCAAGGACGGAAAGCGTATGACTTCCCAGGGCGAGCCGTTCATCGTCGAGTTCCTGGTTGACGATCCCGTTTCGCAGCCGCATCACAATGCTTTCATCAAGAACCTCGGGACCCTCGGAATCGAGGCGAGCTTGCGCATCGTCGACCCTGTACAGTACCGCAAGCGCGTGGACGACTTTGATTTCGATATTGTGGTGCAGCGGTTCGGCTTCTCCGGCACGCCGGGAGATTCGCTGCGCACGTTCTTCTCCTCGCGCGCCGCCGCGATGAAGGGATCGCAGAACGTGGGCGGCATTGCAGATCCCGCCATTGATGCGCTGGTCGAGCGCGTGATTGCCGCCGACAGCCGCACCGCTCTGGTCGCCGCGTGCAAGGCTCTCGACCGAGTCATCCGCAGCGGGCGTTACTGGGTGCCGCATTGGTACAAGGCCTCGCATTGGCTCGCATACTGGGATGTGTTTGGCCGACCGGAGACGCAACCGCGCTATGCACGGGCCATCCCCGATACCTGGTGGTATGACCAGGACAAGGGGGAAAGGATCGGCCGGGGATAATCTCCCGGTTCAGTGCCGGAACAGCTGGCGAAAGCGAGACCAGTTGTCCGCCGCGGGCGCGTCTGTCGACTCAGGATGGGGCTCGATCCGCGCTTCGGGATCAGGGCCGGGATCGTCGGGCGCGTGCAGCAGTGGGATCACCGCGGGCGCCAACGAGAGCGCCGCAACGCTGCGCGTCTGACGAGGCGCCCGCCGCACAATGGCGGGCGACGCTTCCCGCGCCGAAGCATCCGGGGTCTCGGGCGACTGAGCTTCTCTGCCTGAAGGCCCGAGATCCCTCTCAACGAATTCGGCGTGAGAGGAGCTTGCGCGATCAGCAGAACGGTCAAGGTCCTCCGCTGGGCGGGGGATATCTGCCGCAGGACGAGCAGGCGCGGCGTCCGTGCGCCGCATCTCGACCGCCGGGGTCTCCTCCGCTTCGATCAACATGCCCGCGTGGTCGCCCCCTGCGAGCGGATCCTTCCACTCAAACGCATCGAGCCGGCCGGTAACGGGCGAGACCGGCAGCCATCGCTCGGAGACAAAACCGTCGGCGGTCCATGCCGGATCGCGCCGCGCGTGCAGCGCGCGCTTCATCCATTCGCGCGCGCGCCCTTCATCGCCGTGCTGCTTCTGCTCGAGCTCCGCCATGAGCGTTGCAACGCGCCTGCTCGGCGCGGCAATGAGCGGTGTGAGCGCCTGCCGGGCGATGACAAATTCCTGCGCGTCGAGTGCGGCGCGCGCAACCGCGAGCGCAGCCTCCACATTGCCCTGGGCCTTTGCCGCGAGCGACTCGACGCGCGCCAGTCGCTCGCGCGCGGAGTCACCGGGCCGAAGATGGGCGTAGGCCTCGGCAAGATCGGGATGCGGGTTGATCCGCCAAGCCGCCTCGATGATGCGCCCTGCCTTGCGCGTATCGCCCGCCTCCGCGAACAACCGGCCGGCCAGCGCTGCCGCCGGAACGAGGCCGGGCGCAAGCTTCGTCGCCTCGAGCGCCAGCTCCTTGGCGCGGTCGCGGTCGCCGTCCTGCACGGCGATCGCCTGCGCAGTCAGCAGCACGGCACGCTGGCGCTGATAAGTGCTCTTTTCCAGCAGCTTGCTCTTTATGTTGTGCTCGAGCCGCTGCAGCGCGCCGCTCCAGTCGCCGGCAATGCAGCGGAACTCGAGCAGCGCATGCCCCGCCCATCCCGGCACCGAGGCTTGCTTGGCGGCCTCCTCTGCATGCAGCAGCGCGGCGGCAGGGTCGTTGCGTCTTCGCGCCTCGACGAACAGACCGTGCAGCCCGAGCAGCCTGGTGTCGTTGCGGCCCGCCATCCGCTCGAAGCTGCGCGCGGCGCCTGCGCGGTCGCCGCTTAGCTGCGCGGTCTGCGCCTGCAGCAGGAGGGTGAGCGGCTCGCCCGGCGCGACGCGGTTTGCCTCGTCCATGAATTTGCGCGCGGCGACCGCATCGCCGGAACCGACGGCGACCAGCCCCTGCGACACCGCGCGGTATCCGCGCGCCCCGCGGCGGGCACGCAGATGGTTTCCGACCAGTCCTGGCGAGCGCATGAGTGCGCGGATCCCGGACCATAGCATGATGGCAACCACGACGAGCGCGACGAGCACCATCGCGAGATCCATGACCGACGTCTCGATCCGGTAACCGAGCCATGTGATCATGACCTCGCCAGGTCGGTCTTCAAGCCAGACGGCACCGAACGCCAGCAGCCCGATCACAACGAGAAAGATGACGACCCGGATCACTTGCCGAAGCTCACTTGCTCAACCCTGCGAGGGCGTCGGCGGCAAGCTGCCGGCTCGCTTCGACGGCAGCCGAGCGTGTCTGAGCCTTCTCCATCCAGCCGGCCGCCGGCGCGCGCACGGCGGGCGGCAGAGTCGCGAGTTCAGCGAGCGTGCCGGCGATGTCGCCTTTGCCGGCCTTGATCTCGATGCGCTCAATGACCGTTGCAGGGTCGCTCCCTGGTGCCTCTTGCGTCCGGTGGATGCGCACGAGCTTCGCGGCATGAGCTTCCAGCCTCTCGAGAAAGCTGCTCTCGGGCGACAGCTCCTCGGCGGCCGCAACGAGAGAGGGTACCAATGCCGAGAGCTCACCTGCAAGCGCGGCCGCCGTCGGCACGCCGGTCGCCGCAAAAGGAGAAAGTGACGCCAGCAGCTTGGGATCGGGCGCGAAGGTCGAAACGGCAGCGAGCTCCGAGGCGAATGGCTGCCCGCGCTCGACCGCGGCGGCCAGCGCCGCGGCCGCAACGGCGAACCGCCCGGATCGATCGTTGCTTTGCGCGCGCTTTGCCAGCTCGCTTTCGACCGCGGCCGCACGGGAGCTGAGGGTCTGGATCTCGCCTTCGAGCTTCTCGTTGGAAGCAGCGACCGGCGCACGCGGGGCCGCCTTGAGATCGGCAACCGCAGCGGTCGCGGTATCGGCGCGCTGGCGCGCGTCGCGCGCGTTGGCTGCCAGCTCGTCGCTGCGCCGCGCAAGGATGCCCACGGTTTCGGTTAACGCCTTGAGATCGCCTTCGACGGTGGCGATGCGGTTGGCTGCCTGCGTGTCGAGCCCCGGCCGTGATGCTGTGACCGCGCTTTCGAGCTTGGCGACCCGACCCGCGACGTCATCGAACGCCTTCTGATCCACCCCGGCCGACGCGGAGGGCGAAGGGCCATCGCCCAGCTTTGCCTCGACGCGCGAAAGCCGCGCATCGAGCGCGCTCGTGCTGCCGTCGCCCGCGGAAAGGACGCCCGACGCCTGCAGCAGAAATGGAATGCAGACTCCGGCAACCGTGCCGGCAATGGCGCCGGCGATGAGTCCAGGCCACCAGCCGCCGCCACTGCGGCGAGGGGGCTGCGCAGCCCCGGCTTCGCTGCCGGCCGCGTCTTCGCGTTGCTTACCGTCATCAGCGGCGTCTGCGGGCGCGGCTTCCACTTCGGTAGCGGAAAGGTCGATGGTCGGCGCCCGACGGCGCCTGTCTCCGCCGGGTGGCGAAGCTTCCTCGGGGGCGGGTGGCTGTTCTGTCGCCATTTCGACCTTGTAGCTGTTCGTCGCGCCTGTTGCACTATGCTGGAGTCGCTGCTCACGAATCCACGAGCGCGAGCATTGCCGCTTCGTTGGGGTGCGACGCGATCCTTATTCCGGCAGCCCCGGAGGCCGCAAGCGGCTCGGCGACCTGCCGCGAGAGGCAGAACTGCACGGGAGCAAGCGCGCGGTCGAGGAGACCTGCATGCTGCGCGCAATCGACATAGGCGTGCGCGCTGCGCCTCGAAAAATGCAGGACACCGTCGACCTGCCGCTCTCGCAGCGCGCTCGTGACGGATTCGGAGAAGCGCGCGGCCTTAACCATGCGATAGACAACGGCGGTGACAAGGGCTACCCCGGACGGCGCAAGCTCGCCGTCGCCGGCGCGGTCTTCGCCGGCGAGGTAGAGGAGCGGCTGGGCGGGCGCGCCGAGCCGTTCGCGAAGGGTCGCGGCAAGAGCCATGCGGTCGCCCTGCGCGCATTGCACGTGGGCAAATCCGGCAATGCGGGCGGCCTCCGCGGTATGGGCGCCGACCGCGAAGGCGGGGAGCTTTGCGAGGCCGGCGCATCGGGGGTGGCCGGCGATGGCGCGCGCCGCGTTGGCGCTGGTCATCACCACCCCCGCATAGGGACGATCCGGCACCTCGAACGACAGCGTCTGCATGTGCAGCATGGGCACCGCGAGCACGTCGTGCCCGCCTGCGCGCAGCGCGTCTGCGGTGCGTTCGCCGTCGGGCGGTGGCCGCGTGACAAGAAGCCGCACGGCTCAGCCCCTCCGGAAGAAATCGGGGCCGGCGCGTGAGCGCAGCTCGCACCCGGCGTCCGCGCCCAGACGGGCGGCGTCAGCGAGAGGGCCTGCGCGCGCAGTCTGCAGACAGACGCTGCCGTCGGGCTTGGCGACAAGGCCCTGAAAGTCGAGCCGCCCGGCGACGACCGCGGCGTGGCCCGCGATGGGCGTGCGGCAGGAGCCGTCGAGCTCGGCGAGGAAGGCGCGCTCGGCACAAAGCGCCGCCGCCGCAGCGCCGTCGCGCAGCGGGGCGAGCAATGCGAGCACCCGGGTATCATCGGCGCGCGCCTCGACAGCGATAATGCCCTGGCCGACCGCGGGGAGGAACTCCTCGACGGAGAGCACCGCGGTCGCCTTGTGCGCGAGCCCAAGCCGCTTGAGGCCGGCGAGCGCGAGCAGCGTGGCATCGACCTCGCCTGCCTCGACCTTGCGCAGCCGCGTCTCAACGTTGCCACGCAGGTTGACGACGGCAAGGTCGCAACGGCTGCGCAGCGCGAGCGCCTGGCGGCGCAGCGACGCGGTGCCAAGCCGCGCGCCATGGGGGAGCTCGCTCAGGCTTGCCGCCCTCGCGCTGATGAAGACATCGCGTGCGTCCTCGCGCGGCGGCACGGCGGCAATGGCGAGGCCGGCGGGAAGCTGCGTGGGCATGTCCTTGGCCGAATGCACCGCGATGTCGATTGCGCCCGCAAGCAGGGCCTCCTCGATCTCCTTGGTGAACAGTCCCTTGCCGCCGGCCTCCGCAAGTGGGCGGTCACGGATGGCGTCGCCGGTGGTCCGGATAATGTCGAGCGCGACGGCATCGGCAGGAAGAGCGTGGACCGCCGTGAGGCGCCGCTTCACCTCGTTCGCCTGCGCCAGCGCAAGCGGGCTCCCGCGCGTTCCGATGCGCAGCAGGACCGTTGCGGAGCGCGCGTCCGGCGGAGCTGAGGATGGCACGCCGTCACCTCGTAACAGAAATTGCAATGTCCATTGCCGTAGCCCGGGTTGAGCCGAGAGCGAAACTCGGGAACGTCCTCGGATGCTCGCTCCACCCGGACGATAAGACTACAAAACTCGACGAATGGGGACCATCGGCCTATATTTGCTTGCGGCGGACAATTTGGAGCGCACAATGGGTCCCTACCACGTCACCGCGGAATGGGATGACGAAGCCAAAGTTTGGGTGGCGTCGAGTGACGACGTGCCGGGCCTTGCGACCGGAGCAGAGACCCTCGAAGGCCTCATCGAAAGGCTCAAGATTGTCATTCCCGAATTGCTCGTCGAGAACGGTCTCCTTTCCGCAAACATAGAAAGCGTCCCATTCGAGGTACGGGCAGAACGCAGCGAGCTTGCGCCCGTCGGCTGATGGCGGACAATTTCACGCCGCACGTCGAGACGATCTTGCGGGAGAAGGGCTGCAGCTTTGTTCGCCAGGGTAAGGGCGATCATGAAGTCTGGCACAGCCCGATCAGCAACAAGCGTTTCATGGTCGACAATCACATCAAATCGCGCCATTGGGCAAACCACACCCTGAATCGGCGGGTCTTCCGAAAGCGTTTTGATTGAGAGGAACATGCCGATGCTTGTGCTCGGCATCGAGACGACCTGCGATGAGACCGCGGCGGCCGTGGTCGAGCGCACCGATGCGGGAGGGGGCATCATCCTCTCCAACGTGGTGCTGTCCCAGATCAACGAGCACGCGGCCTTCGGCGGAGTGGTGCCGGAGATTGCGGCGCGCGCCCATGTCGAGGCGCTCGACATGATCATCGCCAGGGCGATGGCGGAGGCGCAGGTGGGCTTTGGCGCCATAGACGGCATAGCGGCGGCCGCCGGTCCCGGCCTCATCGGGGGCGTGATCGTGGGGCTCACCACCGCCAAGGCCATCGCGCTGGTGACGGAGAAGCCGCTGATTGCGGTCAACCACCTCGAAGCGCATGCGCTCACCGCGCGGCTCACCGACGCCACGCCATTCCCCTATTGCCTGTTCCTTGCCTCCGGCGGCCACACCCAGATCGTCGCCGTGCTCGGCGTGGGCAGCTACGTGCGGCTCGGCACTACGCTCGACGATGCTGTCGGAGAAGCCTTCGACAAGACCGCCAAGCTGCTTGGGCTCGGCTATCCCGGCGGCCCGCAGGTGGAGAAGGAGGCGGCCGCCGGCAATGCCGCGCGCTTTGCGCTGCCGCGACCCATGCTGGGACGCGCGCACGCCGACTTCTCGCTCTCCGGGCTCAAGACCGCGCTGCGGCTGGAGGCCGAGCGCATTGCGCCGCTCACCGACCAGGACGTGCGCGACCTCTGCGCTTCTTTCCAGCAGAGCATTGTCGACGTCATCGCTGACCGGCTGCGCGTCGGCCTCAAGGCGTTCCGCGAGCGCTACGGCCCGCCGGCCGCACTGGTTGCCGCGGGCGGCGTTGCGGCCAACGAGGCGATCCGCAAGGTGCTCCAGCGCGTGGCGGTCGAGGTCGGCACCGCGCTGGTGCTTCCGCCGCCGCAGCTGTGCACCGACAACGGCGCCATGATCGCATGGGCGGGCGCGGAGCGCCTGGCGCTGGGCCTGACCGACACGCTTGCAACCGTGCCCCATGCGCGCTGGCCGCTGGGCGAGGTCCGCGGTGCGGCGAAGCCAGCGGCACGGGCGGAAAAGGCGGAGGCCGCCAATGCGGCGCCGCCGCCACAGGAGAGCGGTATCAAGTAGCGTCGCCGGTGCCCAACAGAAGACCGACGACGCGCGATGGCGGAACGCGCCGCACAATGGAACTTTGGGTTCGTTCCGCAAAAACGAGGATGCCAAAGTGTATCTCAACCGCCAGACAATCCAGGATTGCAATCGTCCGAGGCTTTCTGACTAAGTGCCAAAAGGAAGTACTGCGGGGAATCGGCAGTGGTTTCCCATAAAATGCTCGGTGGCCGCGGCACCTATTTCCGAGGCCAACATGAATTCATCGTCCTCGTAATCGGAAATATCAAAGATTGTACGGGCATCGAATTGATCTTAGCTCTCCGCCAGTGTCAGAAGGCACCGCATCACCGACGAGAATTTACCCATGAGCAGCGCATTCGATCCCGTCGCGGCATCGCTTTACGGCCGGTTCGTGCAGGCGGCCTACACGATGTACGGCGGCGATCCGACCAATCTCACGCCGCCGCAATCCAATGACTTTCCATCCGGATATCGGCTGGTGGCGTGGATCACCATGCAGGATTTCATCATCGGCAGCACCGCCCCGCTGTTCTACGGGTTCATCGCCGGCAGCACGACGGCTGACAGCTCCTACGTGCTTGCCATTCGCGGCACGTCGAACGGGATCGAGTGGTGGGACGACATCAACGCGATGCTCAAGCAGCCGTTCAAGGTCGCGGGCTGCGGGGCGGTCGCCTCCGCATTTGCGCGCATCTACGACACCCTCGAAGTGCTGCATCCGACCACCGGCGTCACCGCGGCAAGGCCGCAGGCGGAATCGATGAAATCCGCCGGCGGGTTTGCCCACCAGGTTGCCGCATCGATAAGGCGGCACACCGCCATGGGCACGCGCGCCGCAGCGCCTGTCTCGATCGAGGTTACCGGCCACAGTCTCGGCGCGGCGCTCGCCACGCTGTACACGCTCGACAACGCAAAGACCGAGCAGATCTCGAACCCGCGGCTTTGCACGTTTGCCTCTCCGCTGGTCGGAGACGCCGCCTTCGCGGCTGCGTTCAACGCGCTCGCGCTCACGTCCTGGCGCATCGTCAACCGGCCCGACATCGTCACGCTGCTGCCGCCGCACATCTTCGGGTTCTGCCACGTCGACACCGAGCAGCTGTTGAGCTCGATCGGCAAGGTGCGCTCGTCGGTGCTGTGCTGGCACGTGCTGGCGACCTATCTGAGCCTGCTCGATCCGGCGCAGCTGCCCGATCCCGGCTGTCGGCTGAGTTCGCCCACCTAGCTCCGGTCCGGCGTGCCGACGAAGCCGCAGCCGTGGCCGGCGGCATGCGCCGCCCAGGCGCCGGCGACGCGCCCGCTGAAGAGGGACGGGCCCAGCATGGTGCCCTCGAGCCCGGCGCGCCCGTTGATGTGGCCGCCGGCCATGCCCGCGACCTCACCCGCCGCATAAAGCCCGCCGATCGGCTCGAAATGCCGGTCGAGCACGCGGCAACGAAGGTCGGTCTTGACGCCGCCGAAATTCTTGCGCGCAAGCGGAAAAATCTGCACCGCATAGTAGGGCGGCGCGTCGAACGCCTTCGAGCCCGCGAGCGGCTTGCCGAGCTCGGGCTCGCTCTCGAGCCCGGCTTCACAGGCCTTGTTGTAGCGCGCCACGGTGGCAAGGAACTCCGGCGCATCGACCTTCATCCCTTGCGCCAGCTCGGAAAGCGTATCGGCCTTGCGGATGAAGGGCGAGCCGTTGAGCAGCTCCATCACCCTTTCCCGCGCCACCTTGTCGCCGTCGCGGTAATAGGGATCGGCGACCTCCATCGTCGCCGCCATGGCTGTGTCCATGATCGCCCAGGCATGACGCGGCGTCTGCGCCATCAGCGCCGGGGTTGCCGAGTTGCCGCCGGAGAGCGCCTCGTTGTGAAAGCGCCGGCCCTGCTGGTTGACCCAGATGTAGCCGGGCACCTGGCGGAAGACGAGGCCGCGGCGCCCGCCGCCGTCGCGGTAGTCGGGCGTGGCATAGACGTAGTACCAGATGTGGTCCATGTGCGTGAGATAGCCGCCGGCCTCTTGAACGAGCCGGTGCCCGGCGCCGGTCGAGCCGCGCCCCGATCCCACCAGCACCTTGTCGTTCTTGAGCGCGGGATTGAACTCGAGCACCATGTCGAGGTTGGAGTTGAAGCCGCCGGTCGCGACCACCACGGCTGCGCTCCTCACCACCACCGGCTCGCCGGTTGCGGCATTGCGGCCGGTAAGCCCGGTGACGCGGCCGCCCTCGCGCGCAATCCCGGTGATCTCGGTGTCAGGCACGATCTCGCCGCCCTTGCCGCGGAAGCCTTCGATGAGGCCTGTCATGAGCCCGAGACCGTTGCGCTCGGGCCGCGTCCAGCGCAGCACCGCGTTGCCCTCCTGGACCTTCAGATCGACCCATTTCACGCCAAAGCTCTCGGCCCAGTGATAGAGATCGTGGCGCGTGTGCTCGATGTAGTAGCGCGCCCACACCACGTCGGCCGAGGGACCGCCCCACGCCATCCAGTCGGCAAAGGCAAGATCGGGAGTGTCCTTGATACCGTGTCGTTGCTGCAGCGGCGAGCCGACGATCAGACAGCCGCCGCCGGAGACGATGGCGGCGCCGCCCGGCGCGGCGCTTTGCTCGAACGCAATAGCGCGGGCTCCCGCGGCGCGCGCCTCGATGCCGGCCGCAATCCCCGCGCCGCCCGCGCCGACGATGGCTACATCGGTCTCAAACTGCCTAGCATCGGTCATCGGGTGAAGACTCGTCAAGCTGCAGCCAAGACCGCCCTCTTGACGGATTGCGGCAAGGTGATCGTGCGAAAAAACGTCTTTGGGTAGAGATAATCCTCTCCGGACTCGTCGATGATGCGGAGCTGACCATGCTTTTCTGCAACGGGGTCGCGAAGCGCGACATAGATTTTTCGCTTCTCGAGCGAGACCGGATATCCCTCATTACCTATGCAAATGACGAGCGGTCTGGACATTTTTGCCATGGATTGACCTTCACAGAAGACGTTTAATCTTGAATTCCTTGCGTCCGATTCCGGATGCTTCATACCAGTGTAGTTCAGCGAGCACTACCATACAGACCAATGACATTCGACCATATTGCCGTCGTCGGAGCGGGCGCGTGGGGCATTGCGCTCGCCAACGCGATCGCGCGCGCGGGCCGCACGGTGCTCATCGCCGCCCGCAGCCGGGCGAGCGCCGAACTGCTCGCGCAGCAGCGCGTCTCGCCGCGCCTGCCGGGCTGCACGCTTGACGAGCGCATCGGGGTCGCGCCGGCGGGTCCCGAGATCGGACGCTACGATGCAGTCCTGCTGGCGGTGCCGGCGCAGCATCTGCGCGAAGCCGCCTGCGTCATCGCGCCCGAGCTGCGTGCCGGCACGCCGGTCGTCGCCTGCGCCAAGGGGATCGAGCGTGCAACCCACAAGTTCATGACCGAGGTGATTGCCGAGAGCATGCCCGGCGCGGCGCCGGCAATCCTCTCGGGGCCGAGCTTTGCCGCCGACGTGGCGCGTGGGCTGCCGACCGCGGTGACGCTGGCGACGCGCGAGGAGCGGCTTGCGCGCGCGCTCGTCCATGCGCTCGGCTCGCCGGCGTTGCGGCCTTATCATTCGACCGACACGCGCGGCGTCGAGATCGGCGGCGCGGCCAAGAACGTGCTCGCCATTGCCGCGGGCGTCGTCGCCGGCCGCGGCCTCGGCGCGAGCGCTGCCGCGGCGCTGGTCACGCGCGGCTTCGCCGAGCTGTTCCGCTTCGGCGAGGCCCTGGGTGCGCGCCCGGCAACGCTGACGGGGCTCTCCGGGCTGGGCGACCTCGTTCTCACGTGCTCAAGCCCGCAGTCGCGCAACTACGCTTTCGGCGTCGCGCTCGGAAAGGGAGGCATGCCCGGCGGGCCCGCAGCGGAAGTTGTCGGCGGCAAGCTTGTCGAAGGCGTGCTCACCGCGCCGGCTCTGGTCGAGATGGCGCAGGCGCGTGGCGTCGAAATGCCGATCGCGAGCGCCGTTGCGGATATTCTGGCCGGACGCGTGCGCGTTGACGAGGCGATCGATAAGCTGCTGATGCGGCCCTTCCGCGCGGAAGCCTGACGCTGGTATTGCGCGCAACCGCAATAGGCTCATGATGCCGCGGCACTCGCGTTCACAACATCAGGGAGGATGAAATGTCAGCATTGCGGTCTTACATCGTGCTTTGCGCCTGTTCCCTGGCACTGCCGCTGTCCTTGGCGCCGGCCGGCGCCGAGATGATTGCGCACAAGGATCTGTCGGCCGAGACCGCGCTTACCATCGCCACCACTGCCATGGCGGACTGCAAGGCCAAGGGCTACCGCGTCTCGGCGGCGGTGGTCGGGCGCAACGGCGAGATCCTGGTGCATCTGCGCGGCGACGGCACCGGCCCGCATACCATGGAGAACGCGTACAAGAAGGCGTTCACCGCGCGCACCTTCCGGATTCCTTCCGGCGAGATGGAGGAGCGGCTCAAGAAAAATCCGCAGATGGGCGCCCAATTCCTCACCGGCTTCACCACCGCACGCGGCGGGCTGCCGATCACGATCGGCGAGGAGGCAATCGGCGCGGCTGCGGTCTCCGGCGCGCCGGGCGGTGAGAAGGACGAAGCCTGCGTGAAGACGGGCCTCGACAAGGTCGCGGATCAGCTGAAGTAAGTTTCGCTGCTGATACGCACGGCGGATTACGCTTCGCTAATCCGCCCCAAGCCCCTACTGCCCCTCTGGGCTGGCTCGCTCGTTGCGCCTGACCGCCTCCTGCAGCCGATCGAGCCGCGCGCGCACGATCATCTCGGCATGCCGGTAGCATTGCCGCTCGTAATCAAGCCGCTGGGGATCGTTGGGTCCCGTCCCGGCCGTTGCGCCGCATTGCGGCTCCGGCTGCGGGGTGAGCAGCGCCGGTTCCGGCAGCGGGACGGGGGCTGCCGACGGCTCCGGCGCGGATGTCCTTGTGGGCGCGGATGCCTTTGCGGGCGCAGATGCCTTTGTGGGCGCAGGTGTCCTGGACACGGATGTGGAGCGCGTCGTTGCGCCCGGCAGCGCAGTCGTCCTCAACACCGTCGTCCTGCCGGTCACCGCTTGCGAACCCACGCGGGCGCGCGTGGTGCAGTCACAGCCCCCGACCATCGCTGCACAAATCACAAGCGCAGATACGCGCGCAACACCAACCACGCACTCAGATGGCAAGAGCCCCGACCAGCAAGTCGGGGCCGCGCTTGCCCTCCCTTCCCCCAATCACTAGGCAGAATCAACAAACGATAATCCCGCGTCACAATTGCGGCGGACGTGAAAGTAAGCAGCAAAAAAAATCCATCAGCACATGGTGTTACCGTCGTTCGTTACCTTAGCACCGCAATCCCGTAGGGCGGATTACGCTAAGCTAATCTTGCTGCATCAGCGGAGCGCCGCGGCACCTTGTGGCCGCCCTCTCCCATCCGAACTCGGGCTTGCCCGAGTTCGGCACGTAATGAGTGGCCCAAGTCGGATATATCCGACTTGGGCGCGGGAGAGGGCAGCTCCAGAGACGCAACAGAAAAGAAAGGGTGAGGGGGGCAGATACCCCTCACCCATTCGGCTTGCTGTGATCTGGACGCTGCCCTCTCCCGCAAGGGGAGAGCGACTGTCTTGTTTGTCAAGCGGGTTGCCATGGC
>Ga0306923_10001567_pt1 | contig 20421 bp, 21 predicted proteins | sample sta12Can44000108_FD_203841 | JGI IMG/M metagenome (GOLD analysis project Ga0306923, IMG submission 203841) | Lab enrichment of tropical soil microbial communities from Luquillo Experimental Forest, Puerto Rico - statanox.12C.anox.44.000.108 (v2)... | ecosystem: Environmental > Terrestrial >... | reverse complement strand
CCTTGCTCGATGGCACGAATGTAAAGGCCGGTGCCGCCGACCAAAATCGGCAGCCGCCCTGCTCTTGTCGCGGCGGCGATTGCGTTTAGGGCGAGTGCGCGCCAATGCGCAACGGAGCCGCGCTCGCCGGCATCGAGAAAGCCGTAGAGCCGATGCGGCACGCGTTGTTCGGCAGCCTTGTCTGGACGCGCTGTCAGGATGCGCAGATCGCGATAGATCTGCTGGCTGTCGGCGTTGATGACGGCGCCGCCTAGGGTGTCGGCCAACGCCAAGGCCAACGTCGATTTGCCGCTCGCGGTCGGACCGGCGATGACGAGGACGGGCGGCGAGCTGTCCCTGCATAGGCCCGTCGGCTTGCAGCCAGGAAGGTTTCGGGAGTAGGACGCCGGCTCATGCGGCTGGTCCTCACCTTGATCGCCGGGCTCCGCGGCAGGTCGAGTCTGCCCCGCCTCGCGTCGGCCATCGTCGAAGCCTTGAAGATCGGATGCGAGCCGATGTGGCTCGCCCCGGATGAGGCCTGTGATCTCGTCCTCGACGCGACTTGCCCGGTGCGGGTCGAGGAGACGGCCCGCACCTTGATCAAGGGCGCCGGAATCGATGTTCTCGTACAACCGATCGCGGGTCGACGCAAACACCTGCTAGTCGCCGATCTGGAGTCGACGATCATCGAGAACGAGATGCTCGATGACCTCGCTGAACGCCTTGGGATTCGCCCGCGAGTTGCGGAAATCACCCGTCGAGCGATGAATGGCGAAATCGACTTCGTCGCGGCGCTCCAAGCGCGCGTTGCCCTGCTCAAGGGAACGGGAGCTCGGGTGCTCAAGGAAGCAGCTGCGCAGATTCGGCTGACGCCGGGTGCGCGTGCGCTGGTCGCGACGATGCAGCGCGCGGGCGCTGCGACGGCGCTCGTATCGGGCGGGTTCACGGTTTTCGCCGAACCGGTCGGGGCGGCACTCGGTTTCGACCGCGTCGTCGCCAACCGGCTCGATCTCGTGCGAGGACGGATCGCCGGTACTGTGCAGCCGCCGATCGTGACCCGCGATACCAAACGCGAAGCGCTCCTGACTCTCACGGCCGAGTTCGGTCTCGCGCCGGCACAAACAATCGCCGTCGGTGACGGTGCCAACGACCTGCCGATGCTGGCTGCCGCCGGTATCGGGATCGCCTTTCACCCCAAGCCTGTCGTGGCAGAGATCGCGCGTTGGCGCCTCGACCAGGCCGATCTGACCGGTCTGCTCTACGCCCAAGGATATCGAAAAGACGAGATCGTCGCGTGAGGATCGCGTCGCAGCAAGCGCCTAGCCCTGATCGAGCCGCAGAGCGACGAAGCGGAGATCGCCTTGACGCTCAACCAGCAGGAGGATCGATTTCCGTCCGGATTTCTTTGCTTCGTCGATTCTGCTGCTGATCTCGCCGGGGTTGCTCACTTCCTCTTGCGCAGCTTCCATGATCATGTCGCCGGGACGCACCCCTTTGGAGGCCGCCGGGCTGTCCTTGGCGACCTCGACCACGACAACGCCTTTCGAATCGTCAGCAAGAGAATACTTCTCCTTGAGCTCCGGCGTGATACTCGACAACGTCAGGCCGAGCGTCTTGACGATGCCGGCCTGATCTTTACCACCTGTTTTGGGCGGTTCCTGGGTACTCGCCTGCTGCTGATCGCTCTCCTCGAGCCGGCCGATCTTGACTTGAACGGTGGTTTCCCCGTGCTTACGCCAGACGGTGACCGGCACAGTCTTGTCGACCGGCGTCTCGGCCACTAGACGGGGCAGGCGTTTCATGTCGCCCACGGGTCGGCCGTCAAAGCTCATCACGACATCGCCGGCCTGGATGCCGGCGGCCTGGGCGGGTCCATTTTCGCTGACGCTCGCGATCAAGGCGCCATGCGCTTTGTCGAGCCCGAGGCTCTCGGCAATCTCGTCTGTGACCGCTTGGATACGCACCCCGAGCCAGCCACGATGCACGGTGTGATCGCTCTCGCTCTTCAGCTCGGCGACGACACCCTTAGCTATAGAGGACGGGATCGCAAAACCGATCCCGATCGAGCCGCCGGAGGGCGAAAAGATCGCTGTGTTGATGCCGATGACCTGGCCGTCCATGTTGAACATCGGCCCGCCGGAATTGCCGCGATTGATGGAGGCATCCGTCTGCAGGAAGTCGTCATAGGGACCCGAATTGATGTCCCGTTGGCGTGCCGATAGAATGCCGGCAGTGACGCTGCCGCCCAGGCCGAACGGGTTGCCGATCGCCAGCACCCAGTCGCCGACGCGGGCCACGTCGCTGTCGCCCCAGTTCACCGCGTCCAGCGGTTTGTCGGTCTTGACCTTCAACAGCGCGATATCCGTCTTGGTGTCGCGCCCGACGACCTCAGCTTTAAGATTGGTGTCGTCGTGCAAAATGACATTGATCTCGTCGGCGTCGGCGATCACGTGATTGTTGGTCACGACATAGCCCGCCGGATCGATGATGAAGCCTGAGCCGAGCGAGGTGGCCTTGCGCGGCTGAGCCTCCGGACGGCCGCTCTTGGGGATGCCGTGGTCGAAAAAGTCGCGGAAGAACTCTTCGAACGGGGAGCCCGGCGGAAATTGCGGGATCTCGGGGCCGGCATGCTCGCGGCCCCGGTCTGACTTCAGCGTCTGCGTCGTCGAGATGTTGACGACCGAAGGTAGAAGCCTCTCGGCGAGATCGGCGAAGCTGTCGGGTGCGGGCCGCGCGGCGGCCGGCCCGGATATAAGAGCCACCGGAATGACGATCAGCAGAGCCATAAGCCTGCCGGCGGCCGCGCGACGGGCCAGGCTCGAGAGACGGGACGACACCTGGATCAACTCCTCGCTGTATAGGCAGATCGTTTCTTTTCGACGAATCAATTTGACGCCATTTAGATTAGGATTGGATCAAGATTACGGGAGAAGCTCGCCATCGGCAATCGTCGCAGCCGATGATCCGCGCCGCGGCATGGTCAGTGACGCACCAGCCAAACGAGTACGACGCCGACACAGGCGGCACCGAGGCCCGCCAGCCGCAACGCCTGCGGAGGGACCAAGAGAGCGCGTGCTGCGGCCCGCTTCATGCCTTCCGGGAATAACGCGTAGAGGCCGCCCTCGATCACCAGGACGAGGGCCAGCGCCGTCAACAGATCCCTCATCGCCCGGAGCGAGATGTATGGTCAATTATTTCGAACCGGCGTTTGCCGCCGGAGGGGTCGCGTTCCCGACCGCCCCACCGGAGTTCTCGAAGAAGCGGAAGAAACCGGTATCCGGGGTGAGCACAAAAGATGTGCCGTGGCCCGTCAGCGCGTCGCGATAGGCCGCCATCGAGCGCCAGAAGGCAAAGAACTCCTTATCCTGGCCGAACGCGTCGGCGTAGATTCGGATACTCTGCGCGTCGCCGTCGCCGCGCACCTTCTGGGCGTCCCGCTGCGCCTCGGCGATGATCACGGTGCGTTCGCGGTCGGCATTGGCCCGGACGGTCTGCGCCGCCTCCGCACCCTCGGCGCGGTACTGTGCCGCCTGCTGCTCACGTTCCGACACCATGCGGGCAAAGATCGCCTGGCTGTTCTCTTCGGGCAGATCGGCGCGGCGGATGCGCACGTCGACGACGTCGATGCCGAAAGACTTTCCCTGGGCAGCCACTTCATCGCGGATCTGGTGCATGATCGCCGGCCGTTGATCGGAGAGCAGAGCCGACAAGGTCACACCCCCCAGCACGCGCCGCAGGCTCCCGCTGACCATCGCGTTCAGCCGGGCGCGCACCGCGGCCTCGGAATTGACGGTCTGAAAGAACAGCAACGGGTCGGTGATGCGGTAGCGCGTGTAGGTATCGACGACGAGACGCTTCTGGTCCGAGACGATGACCTCCTCGGGCGGTGGCTCGAAATCGAGGAGGCGGTTGTCGTAGAGGATCACGTCTTCGAGAAACGGCCGCTTGACCTTCAGGCCGGGATCGCGAATGACCCGTCGCGGCTGGCCGAACTGCAGCACCAGCGCCAGCTCGGTCTGGTCGACGATGAACAGCGCACTCATCGCGAAGATGCCCGCGACGACGAGCACCACGGCGATGACAATCAGGAGCCGGCGGTCCACCATCACCTCCTCTATTGACGGCCGCGCAAGGGCGGAACGGCGGGGGCCACCGACTGCAGTGTCGAGGATTGCGCTGGGCCGTTGGTCGGCGCGGAACCCCCAGAGGCGCTACCCGAGGTGTTCCCTTGGACCGGCGCACTCGTCGTGCCGTTGGCGCCGCCGAGGGCGGGAAGCGGCAGATAGGGAAGGACGCCGCTCCCGCCTTGGGCGGATTTGTCGATGATTACCTTGTTGCTGTTCTTGAGGACCTCTTCCATGGTCTCGAGATAAAGTCGCTGGAGGGTGACGTCCTGCGCCGCTTTGAAGGCGTGGTAAACCGAGGTGAAACGATCGGCGTCGCCCTGGGAGCGGGCGATGATCTCCTGGCGGTAGGCTTCCGCCTCCTGCTTGATTGCCGCGGCAGCACCGCGCGCCTTTGGGACGATGTCGTTGCGATAGGCCTCCGCCTGGTTGCGCAGCTTCTCGCGATCGGCGAGCGCGCGCTGCACGTCGCGGAAGGCGTCGATGACGGGGCCCGGCGGATCGACCTTCAGCAGCTGCACCTGAGTGACCTCGATCCCGGCGCCATAGGAGTTGAGGATCCCTTGCAGCAAGCCGTGCGTGTCGGTCTCGATCTTGCCCCGCCCTTCCGAGAGTGCCTGGGCGATTGGGGTCTCGCCGATCACCTCGCGCATGGCACTCTCGGCGACGGATTTGACCGTCGCCTCAGGCGCCCGGATATTGAAGAGATAGGCCTTGGCGTCCTTGATCACCCAGAAGACAGTGAAGTTGATGTCAACGATGTTCTCGTCGCCGGTCAGCATCAGTGCCTCTTCCGGCAGCTGGCGGGTCGCCGCGCCGCGGGTCGCCGTACCCTCGGCGCTGCGGTAACCTATTTCGGTCCGGTTGACGCGGGTCACGCTCGGCCTCAGCACCGTCTCAATCGGGCCGGGCAGGTGGTAGTTGAGGCCGGGCTGGGTCGTCCGATTGTAAGCGCCGAAGCGCAGCACGACCCCGACCTCGTCGGCCGCCACCGTATAGAACCCGCTCAACAGCCAGAGGACGACGATGGCGAGCGCGACCACTGCACCCCAGGTGCGGGTGTTGAAGTTGCCCGGTAACACGCTCCGGAACCGATCCTGGCCGCGGCGCAGCAGCTCCTCGAAATCGGGCGGCTGCGGGCCACGGCCGCGTGGGCTTGGCCCACCGCCATTGCCGCGATTGCCGCCGCCCCACGGGCCGCCGCCGCGCGGACCGATGCCCCATGGGCCACCGCCCTGACTTTGCCAGAACATCGACCTCGAACCTTTCCGCGGCGCTCCGTTCGCGCTGCGCTTGCGAGGGGCGCGATCTCCCAGGCTTCGACCAGCAAGAGGCGCGACCCGATAGAGGCCGCCCGCGCGGGTGTTGCCAAGTAGAGCAGCCCGCCCCAAATCCCGCATATCCGGCGGCGCCGATGGCCCGCTCGCTACGGATCGCGTGAACCGGCGCGAACCGAACCTGCGTCTTGTGCGGTCGCTATTCTGGCCCAAGCGGCGTCTGGAACCAAGCGCGATGGCCGAATTACCGTGCTGTTTTACCCGCCGGGCAGGAGAACGAGATGGCCGCCGTCACCGAACGACAGATTCTCGACGCGTTGGGGCGTATCGTCGATCCGGAAAAGGGCGCCGACATTGTTTCGCTCGGCATGGTGTCGGGGGTGGTCATCCGCGACGGCAATATCGCCTTTGCCATTGAGGTCGAGCCAGAACGCGGCCCGCGGCTCGAGCCGCTGCGTAAGGCGGCCGAACAGGCGGTGGAGGCGCTCCCCAACGTGCTCTCGGTTACGGCAGTGCTGACCGCGCAGGCGGTGGCGCGCGGTCGCAACGCGCCGCACCCGGCGGCGGGTGGTCGTACCCAGCGCGGCGCGGTTGCCGGGGTGAGCGCGATCGTCGCGGTCGCCTCGGGCAAGGGTGGAGTCGGCAAATCGACGGTCGCCGCCAACCTCGCGGTGGCGCTTAAGGCGAACGGCCTCTCCGTCGGCGTGCTCGATGCCGACATCTATGGCCCGTCGATGCCGCGCATGCTGGGGATCGCCGGCCGCCGGCCGCAATCACGCGACGGCAAGGTGCTGGAGCCGCTGGCGAATTACGGGCTGCGCGTCATGTCGATGGGGTTTCTCGTCCCCGAGGACACGCCGATGATCTGGCGCGGACCGATGGTGATGAGCGCCTTGCAGCAGATGCTGCGCGAGGTTGACTGGGGCGAGCTCGACATCATGATTGTCGACATGCCCCCGGGGACCGGCGATGCGCAGCTGACGATGGCCCAGCAGGTGCCGCTCGCCGGGGCGGTTATCGTTTCGACCCCGCAGGACATTGCACTGCTCGACGCCCGCAAGGGGCTCAACATGTTCACGAAGGTCGACGTGCCGGTGCTTGGCATCGTCGAGAACATGAGCTATTTCCTGTGCCCGCATTGCGGCGGCAGGAGCGAGATCTTCAGCCACGGCGGCGCCCGCCAGGAAGCCGAGCGGCTCGGCACCGAGTTTCTTGGCGAGGTGCCGCTCGACATCAGGATCCGCGAGACCTCCGATGGCGGAACGCCGATCACCGTTGCCGAACCCGACAACCCACACGCGCTCGTCTTTCGCCGGATAGCCGCCAGGATCTGGGAGAAGGTCGCCGGCGTCGATACCCAGCGCCGCCCGCCGCCCAAAATCATCATCGAGTAGCGTTGCGAGGTCGGAGCTCGGAATAGTGCAATTCCGCTGTCGTCAGGGGAAATTTCTTTTGTGCGCCCCTGAGAACCGCTGGCGATCGTCCAGAAAAATAAGCAAAACAAATGGTTATGCATGTCGTGCCGGGGGTTGAAGCTGACTTTGGCAGAGGAATGGAATTCACCCGGCAGCGGATTGGCAGGGGAATTTGGAGAACCTTCCGATATCGCTCGAACCGGCCTGAGGCAGCACCATATTCGTGGTATCAATTTATCATATTATTGCTATATCGTCAAATAAAACTACATCACCCTTACAACCCCGGCGACAACCGACGATGGTGATCGGTCAGCCGGATACGCGGCTGAGGATCGCCATCAACTCACGCCACTCGCGTGCGGATAGGCCGCTCGACGGCTGGTCGACCCGCTCACCGGCGAGCAGGCGGCGGATCACCGAGAGCCCGGTCGCCGAGAGCAGCGCCGCGTTCATCCGATATTCGAGAAAAGCCGCGTAGGTCATCGGGACCCACCGCGCCAAGGTGCCAAGCATCGCCTCGGCATAGGCTCGGATCTCGTATTGCGCGTGGGGGTCGGCGCGCAACGACAGGAAATGCATCAGATTGTGCAGGTCCGTCTTCCAGTACCACTGCGTGTAGAAATTCAGCGACAGGTTCATACGCCCGAGCTCGCGCGCCAAGCCGGGTCGGCTCGGATCGATCGGCGTGCCCGCCGCGTCTTCATTGAGCAGTTCGACATAGCCGCGATAGGCCCGCTGAGCATCCTCCCGCAACAAATCGAGGACGTGCTGCGCCGCCGCGCCATCGAGAAGAGTGCCACGTCCCTGGCGGTTTGTCGTCGCCTGCGCCGCTAAGTGCTCGGGCGCCGGAAGATAAAATTCGTTGTCCAAGATTGAGTAGCGCCCCGAGTATTCGTTGACGTTGGCCATGCGGTGCCGGATCCACTGCCGGGCGACAAAGATCGGCAACTTCACGTGATATTTGATTTCGCACATCTCGAAGGGCGTCGTGTGGCGGTGCCGCATCAGATAATTGATCAGCCCCTGATCCTCGCTTGTCCTTCGAGTGCCGCGGCCATAAGAAACCCGCGCCGCCTGCACGATCGCCGCGTCATCGCCCATGTAATCGACAACGCGGATGAAGCCGTGATCGAGCACTGGCACCGGCTCGTACAGCATCTTTTCCAACGCCGGCACGGTGGCGCGCCGGGTCGGCCGGGTCTCGCCGCGTTGGCCCGCGACCTCATCCTGCTGCTCTGGCGTGAGCCGCATCCCTTCCTCTCCTCACTCCATGGCGGCATACCCTGGGATTGCTTCGCTCCGCCGGCCGCCCTATATTTGGATTGTCGGGCAACCGACTATGGCGATAAACGGCTTGTGAAATAAGCGTTGCGGACCCGGGGGCAGTACCCGGCGCCTCCACCAGTTTCCCGTCGGCTTCGAAGCCGGTGATTCGCGGGGGCGAACCAGGCTCGACGCGCGTGGTAAAGGCAAGATCCGTCGCCCGGTATGATTCCGCCGTTATCGGGTCATAATCTAGCTGCGAACGACAACTTCGCAACAGAGGCACTCGCGGCCTAACCCTTCACGGGGTAAAAGCCTAGAGCAACTCGCGGTTCGAGGGGCACCGGGCAACAGAAGCCCCTCACTTACTTTGTCGATCCACCCATGCCAACGAGCGAGCCGCCGGAAATGGCCCAAGACCTTTTCGACTACCCCCAGATGGTCGAGACTGCCTTGCGTGGGGTCGTACGCGAAGCGCTCGCGCACACGGCACGAGAGGGGTTGCGCGGCGCTCACCACTTTTACGTGAGCTTTCGCACCGATGCTGCCGGCGTCGTGCTGCCGGACTATCTGCTGGCCAAATACCCCGACGAGATGACGATAGTCCTCCAGAATCAGTTCTGGGGGCTCGAAGTCCGCGATCAGGATTTTTCGGTTACCTTGAGTTTTCAGAACCGACCGGAGCAGCTGACCATCCCGTTTGCGGCGGTGACGAGCTTCGCCGACCCCTCGGTCAAGTTCGGCCTTCAGTTTGCGGCCGCAGAGACGCCGGCGCCCGAAGCCCCGACGCTACCGGCGAAAATTCCTGCGGACCGGACGGCAACGCCGCCGCGGCAAGCCGCCGAGATCGTGGCGCTCGACAAGTTTCGCAAGAGATAGCATCGCTTGACGCCGGTGCGGAAACGGCGATTGTGCGGTGAGATCGCACCGCGGAGGGATGCATGAGCGAGGCCGCCTATCACGAGCTCTTCCCGCTCGGCGCCGTTGACGCTCCCTACCGCAAGCTCACCGGCGATTACGTGTCGCTCGGCACGTTCGAGGGCCGGCGCATTGTCAAGGTGGCTTGCGAGGCCCTGACCGTTCTTGCGCGCCAAGCCTTCATCGATTCCGCGCACATGTTGCGCCCTGGCCATCTGGCTCAGCTGCGGGCGATCCTCGACGATCCGGAGGCCTCGGCCAACGACAAGTTTGTCGCGTTCGATCTCTTGAAGAACGCCAATATCGCCGCCGGCAATGTGCTTCCGATGTGCCAAGACACGGGCACCGCGATCGTCATGGGCAAGAAGGGCCAGCAAATCTGGACCGACGGGGACGACGCCGCGGCACTCTCCGCCGGCATCCGACGTACCTATACCGAGACCAATCTGCGTTACAGCCAGCTTGCCCCGTTGTCGATGTATGAGGAGGTCAACACCGGCGACAACCTTCCGGCGCAGATCGACCTCTTTGCCGAGCCTGGCGAGGCATATAAATTTCTGTTCATCGCCAAGGGCGGCGGCTCCGCCAACAAGAGCTTCCTTTATCAGCAGACCAGGGCGGTGCTGAACCCGCAATCTCTGTTGAAGTTCCTCGACGACAAAATCCGCACCCTCGGCACGGCCGCTTGCCCGCCTTACCACCTCGCCGTCGTGATTGGCGGCACTTCGGCCGAGATGAATTTGAAGACGGTCAAGCTCGCCAGCTGCCGCTATCTCGACGCGTTGCCGATCGAGGGCAACCGCTACGGCCAGGCCTACCGCGACCGCGGGCTCGAGGAGGAGGTGCTCGAGCTTACCCGCCGACTCGGCATCGGCGCGCAGTTTGGTGGCAAGTATTTCTGCCATGACGTGCGGGTGATCCGGCTGCCGCGGCACGGCGCGAGCCTGCCGATCGGGATCGGCGTCTCGTGCTCGGCGGACCGCCAAGTCCTCGGTGAGATTACGGCCGAGGGTGTGTTCCTCGAACAGCTCGAGGAAAGCCCGGCCCGCTTCCTTCCGGAAATCAGCGATGCGGCGCTCGGCGGTGAGGTCGTGCCGATCGACCTGGCCCGACCGATGGACGAGATCCGCCACATCCTCTCGGGATACCCGATCAAGACCCGCCTCAGCCTCACCGGTCCGCTGATCGTGGCACGCGACATCGCCCACGCAAAGCTCAAAGAGCGGCTCGATCACGGCGAAGGGTTGCCCGATTATGTAAAAAACCACCCGATCTACTATGCCGGACCGGCGAAGACGCCGGCGGGATATGCCTCCGGCTCTTTCGGGCCGACCACAGCCGGCCGCATGGACAGCTATGTCGATGCTTTTATGGCGGCAGGCGGCAGCTTCGTTACGCTCGCCAAGGGCAACCGGGGAGCCGAGGTCCGAGCGGCCTGCCGGAAACATCGGGGCTTTTATCTTGGCTCGATCGGCGGGCCGGCCGCACGCCTTGCCCAAGACTGCATCCGCAAGGTCGAGGTCATCGAATATCCCGAACTTGGAATGGAAGCGGTTTGGCGCATCGAGGTGGTCCACTTCCCGGCCTTCATCGTCATCGATGACAAGGGAAACGATTTCTTTAGCGCGCTGGGTTGAGGGCGGACGGGGATGTCGAGATGCGCCGTCCGCATCGACGAACGAACAGTGTGAGGCAGCCTGATTGGCGCAGGAAGGCGAGCTTGACGCGCTCGCGCGCGGGGACAAGGGGGCCTGGGAAGCGTTTGTGCGGCGCTATGCCGGCCTCGTTGCCGCGGCCGTACGGGGTGTAGCGCGCGAGGCAGCGGAGATCGAGGATCTGGCGCAGGAGGTCTTTCTCCGCCTGTGCAAGGATGATTTCCGACTCCTACGCAGCTACGACCCCGCGCGCGCCGGGCTGTCCACCTGGATTACGATCGTCGCGCGCAGCACCGCTCGCGATGCCATGCGGCGGCACCGGCCCGTCCTGGTGCACATCGATGCCGTACCCGAAGGCCGACTGGCTGTCGACCCGGTCGAGCCCACACAAAAGCTCAAGCTGCCGGACGCGCTGCTGTCACCTCGGCAGCGCGAAATTTTGACAATGTTGTATGATCGCGAGATGGAGGTTGCAGAAATCGCCAAGACGTTGGGGATCGACCCGCAGACTGTGCGCAGCGCGCACCACAAGGCGATGGTGAAGCTGCGCGCCCATTTCAGGGCCAAAGAGGAATGACCGCCTTTCGACCAACCGGGACCGCCGCGACCAGTCCCTTATGACGCCTTCAAGATAGAACCGTAAGGTTGCGGGGATGGCAGCGATGCCGTCTACGTAGATAAACGAGGAGAACATTGCGATGAGTCGAACCGACGAGCAACGGGAAGAATTGCCAGACTGGTCGTCTGACCGTGCCCTTTGGCGCCGCAGCTGTCTGACCGACGCCACGGAGGACGAGGTCTCGCACTTTCTCGATCTTGCCGCTTTCGCCGACGGGCTTCTCGAACCGGACGAAAGCGATCGCATAGCCGCACTTCTCGCCGTCGATCCCGTAGCGAGGGACGACGTCGCGGCGGCGCGGGCCGTCGGCGCCGGCCCCGCCGAGCTACCGGGAACGTTGGAACGCATCGTCGTGCGAGCCTGCGCGATCTTGCCGAGCGAGCCCGACTCGAGTGTTGTCGCGTTTCCTCCCCGGCCGTGGCGGCGGCGGATCCTGCACGGCTTTGCCCAATGGGGGAGCCTTGCCGCCGCGATCGCGTTTGCGAGCTGGCTGGGCTTTGCGATGGGGAGCGACGCGTCGCGTGCGCTCAGTGGTCCGGTCCCTTCCAGCGATGCCAGTTTTCTGCCCGAGCTGTTCGATCCGGGAAGCGGCTTCCTGCGCGATCTCGGTGAGGGCCTGCGGACGTGACGCTCGTCTCGACGGCGGCGCGCGGCGCCACGCGACACCCTCTCCTATGGGTGGCGTTCACCCTTTCCCTAGTGCTGAATTTGTGTTTTGTCGCTGGCGCCTTGTGGATCCGCATTCAGGGTCCTGCTCTGCCGGCGAGCCCTGCGGAGCGGCTTCAGCGGATAGGAGCAGAGCTCGTGCTCGATCCACAACAGAGGCAGGCGTTCGAGCAATATTCCGAAAATGTGCGCGCGCATATGCAGCAGATGCGCGACACCGTCGAACCGCTGATGAGCGCTGCCTGGTCCGAGCTCGCCAAACCTGGAGCGGACCAGGCGACGGCGGCCCGGCTGTTCGACGAAGCGGGACAAGCACGGCGCAGCCTTCAGCGCGAACTGCTCGCGCCGACTCTGGCGTTCCTGGCGACATTGTCGCCGGAACAGCGGGCCAAGTTCGTGGAGCTCTTTCACCAGCGGCCGAGAAACTGGGGACAACCGCCCCAACGCGGGTCTCATTAGCCGAGGCTACTTCCCAACCGGCGTCAGATGCCTCGACCGCCCGGGTAACGTTAGCTAGAGTGGCGTGCATCGGCGACCTGTCACCAGTGCGTTGCCGGCCGATGTGCGTCTTGAGTTGTGGGCGCTTTCCGGGAGAACGCGCTTTGGGCGCCAAGGACAGTGACAACCGCTTTGCTTGAGGGAGATCATGGCAAGGGATCAATTCGCCGATCATGACCGCCGCGATTTTCTCCGTATGGCCGCGAGCAGTACGGCGATGCTAGCACTTGCGGCATCGCCGTTGGCGGCTCTCGCGCAACCGGCTGGCGGCGCGTCGCTACGAATCGGGATGGTCGGTTCCGGGCGTGAGGGCGGTGCGCTCGGCACAGCCTTTGTGAAGGCCGGCCACCCGGTGATGTTCTCGTCGCGCCATCCCGAGGAGCTGAAGAGCCTCGTCGACGGCCTCGGCCCCCTCGCGAAGGCCGGCACGGTCGAGCAGGCGATCGCATTCGGCGATGTCGTGGCGATCGTCATCCCGTACACGGCAATGGAGCAAATCGGCAAAGATCATGCGGCAGCGCTCGCTAAGAAGGCGCTGGTGATCGACGTGAGCAACCCGATCGCGCGTCGCGACGGCGACGACCTCGCGAAGTGGGTCGAACAGCAAGGGGGCGCCGGTCTCGCGACGGCGAAATTGCTGCCGGGTGCGCACATCGTCCGCGCTTTCAATGCGATCGGCTCTGCAAAGCTGGCCGAGGATGCGCATCGTCCGGGCGAGTTGGTCGGGGTGCCGATCGCCGGCGATGACCAGAACGCCCTTGTGATCGCATCGAAGCTCATTCGGGAAATCGGCTTCGAGCCCGTGATCGTCGGTGGGCTCTCGATGGGTAAATATCTAGTTCCGGGAACGCAGCTCGGCGGCGAGCATACGTCGGCAGAGATTCGGCAGATCCTCGCGAACCTGCACTGAACCGCCGTTGACCGACCTCAGCCGCGCCGGCGGTTCGGCATCCGGGCATGGCTGATCGGGTCCATCGTCTACTGCGCCGGTTTATCGAAGTGAGGCCGGAGGAAGTGCCGGTCGTCGGATGGTGCTGGCTCTATATCTTTTCGGTCCTGTCATCTTATTACATCATGCGGCCGATCCGGGACCAGGCTGGGGTCGCCGGCGGGGTCAACAATCTGCAATGGCTGTTCACCGGCACGCTCGTCGGCATGCTGGTGCTGAACATCCCGTTTGCCTATGTCGTCAAGAAATTGCCGCGCCGTCGCTTCATCCCGATCACTTACCGGTTCTTCGCCCTCAATATCGTCCTGTTCGCGGCGCTGCTCTACTGGTCGGATTCGGGGCAGACCATTTGGGTCGGCCGCATCTTCTTCATTTGGGTTTCTGTGTTCAATCTCTTCGTCGTCTCGGTGTTCTGGCAGATGAACGTTGATCTGTTCAGCCCCGAGCAGGGCAAGCGCCTGTTCGCCGTGATTGCCGCCGGTGCGACGATCGGCGCGATCGTCGGCTCCAGCTTGACCGCGTCATTGGCGCGCTATGTGTCGCCGGTATTTCTTTTGCTCGGAGCAGCTATTCTGCTTGAAGTCGCCGTGTTCAGCGTCGGTCGGCTGTCGCGGCTGTCACCAACCCTGCATCGGCAGCCGATCGCTGGCAGCGAGGAGGCGCCGATTGGTGGAAGTGTATTCGCCGGGATCACCCACGCCTTTCGCTCACGCTATCTTTTAAATGTCAGCCTTTTCCTGCTGCTGTTCGCGATTACTTCGACCTTCCTATATTTTCAACAAGCGGGCATCGTCAGCCGAAGCTTCAGTGACCGCGGGGCGCAGACCGCGTTCTTCGCGAGCGTCGATCTTCTCGTCAATGTCCTGACGCTCGCCGTCCAGCTGTTTCTGACCGGTCGCATGGTACTACTGCTCGGCGTTGCCCTTACCCTTGGGGTTCTGCCCGCGCTCACGATCATCGGGTTTGGCGCGCTGGCTGTCTTCCCGACGATTGCCGCAGTGGCCGTGTTCCAGGTCCTGCGGCGTGCCGCCGATTATGCAATTGCGCGACCGACCCGCGAGGTCCTGTTCACCGTCGTACCGCGCGAGGACCGGTACAAGGCGAAGAGCTTTATCGATACCGTGGTCTACCGCACCGGCGATCAGGTCGGCGCCTGGTCCGTCGCCCTGTTGCTCTGGGCGGGTTTAGGCACGGCGGGGACGGCCTTCGTAGCGATTCCGATCGCTGCTCTGTGGCTCCTTAACGCTCTGTGGCTCGGCCGGCGGCAAGATCTACTCGCGACCCGGCAAGAGGTGGAGCGCGAGCTGCAACTGGCGGGGCGCACAACGCCTCAACCCGCCGGAGGCGGAGCGGACGGTTAAACCCTCGCGTCTCAACACGCGGACGCAGTACTGCGCCCCTCTTTAGATGGGTGGCGGCGGCGGGGTGTCACCAGCTTGCTCTATTCGGTGTCGAGCCGGGTTTACCTGGTCGGCGAGTTTGGGCGAAATCTGGTCTGCAGGTGGTCCCGGCCTATCGCTGCGCCAAGGGATATGTCCTCTTGCAGAAGTATGGGTAATGCTGCTGCGCCGGCGGCAAATAGAGCCTCGGACGAAATTTTGACTCGAAGCGGAGGAGTTTCGACCTCGCGGCCAACATGAGCCGGGGACCGCGGTGCCGTATATTGTCGCAATTATCCTCCTCCTGCTGGAGGTCCGGCCGGTTGCCGCCGATTTCGCTGCCGCCGAAGCCGCCGAACAGCGCAGCGACGTTCTCGCGGCATACGAGGCCTGCAAGACCGACGCGGAAGCCGGCGATGCGCGTTGTCAGAATTACCTGGGGGTGATCAGCGAACGCGGCCGCGGCGTGACGCGGAACGCCACCGAGGCCGTGCGTCCTTTTCCGCCTCGCCGCCGGGCAATATAATGTGGGACGCGCTTACGCAGCGGGGCTCGGGGTTCGCAAGAACCAGCCAGAGGCCGCCCGCTGGTACCGAATGGCGGTAGGGCCAGGCGATCCCGCAGCGCAAAACGCCCTCGCCATTCTCGAGGCGACCGGTCGTGGCAGTTTACGCGACCCTGACGCGGCGCTCGGCCTGTTTCGGCGCGTCGCGATGAGCGGTTATCCGCTCGCGCAACTCAATCTCGCGGCAGCCTTCGACCATGGCCGACTGGTGCCGCATGCTACGCGCCTACATCTGGTTCGGCATTGCCGCCCGTCTGGCCTCGGATCAGGCTTTACGCGACGAGGCAGTGCGGGGTCGCGACCGGCTCGAGCAAAAAATCGCACTCCCCGAGATCGAAGCGGCACGCGTCGCCGCGGGATCCTGGATCCCAGGAGGCCCGGACCCCGACGAAGGAGTAGCGGCGCCGCGGCAAATGACCAGTCGACCGCCGGGCGGCGAGCAGCTGAGCTCGGGCGGTTCCGGATTTGTCGTCAACCGGACCGGGATGTCCTCACCAACCAACATGTCGTCGACGGCTGCCGCGAGGTGCGCGTGCTGCGCAATGGGGCACCGGTCGTGACGACCCTTATCGCGACGGACCCGATAGCCGATCTCGCGATCTTGCGCTTGCCTGAACCTGTCGGCGAGGCAGCGCTGGTGCGCGGCGACAACCCGGTCAAGCCAGGCGAGGCGGTGGTCGTCGTCGGCTTTCCGCTCCAGGGTCTGCTGAGCTCGCAGGCGAGCGTTACCGCGGGGATCGTCGGCAGATTGGCGGGGCCGCGTGACGACCCGCATCAGCTGCAAATAACGGCACCCGTGCAGCCCGGGAACAGCGGCAGCCCAGTTCTCGACGCGAACGGTGCGGTGGCCGGAGTTGTCGTCGCCAAGCTTAACGCTCTGCGCTTCGTCAAACGAACCGGGGCGACCCCCGAGAACGTCAATTTCGCGGTCAATGCCCAATGCGCGCGCGCTGCTCGATCGCAGCGGAGTGCCTTACCAAACCGCACCGCCGACGAGACATTGTCGACGCCGGCGATCGCCAAACGCGCGCTCAAGTTCACCGTCTTGGTGCAATGCTTCAGATGAGCCGGGAAAAACAGCCCGATTACTTGGTGCCGAAGAGGCGGTCGCCGGCGTCGCCGAGCCCAGGCAGGATGTAGCCGTGCCCGTCAAGGCAGCGGTCGAGCGCCGCCGCCACGATCGACACATCGGGGAAGACGCTCGAAACCCTGGCGATCCCTTCCGGTGCGGCAACCAGGCAGACGAATTTGATCGAGCGCGCCGCAAGCTCTGTGAGACGCGAGATCGCGGCTACCGCCGAGTTGCCGGTGGCGAGCATGGGGTCGACCAAGATCACGTGGCGTTCGGCCAAGTCGTCGGGTAGCTTCAAATAGTATTCAATCGCCTGCAAGGTTCGCGGGTCGCGGTAGATTCCGATGTGCCCGACTCGTGCCGACGGCAGCAGGTCGAGCATCCCGTCGAGAATGCCGCTGCCAGCGCGCAGGATCGACACCAGGCATAGCTTCTTGCCGGCCAGCAGCGGGAACCTCGCCCGCTCCAGCGGCGTATCGATCTCGGTCGGAGCGAGCGGCAGCTCGCGTGTCGCCTCATAAGCCAACAACAAGCTGATCTCGCGCAACAGACGGCGAAATTCCGCGGTCGAGGTATTGCGGTCGCGCATTATCGACAGCTTGTGCTGAACGAGCGGATGTTCTACGATCGTCAAGCTCGCCCATTGGGGTTGCATCATCGTATCCCTAAAACAAGGTGCCATCGCTGACGACAGCGAGCGGCGAACTGCCATCCCGCCGCCGTTCGAAAGCGATCTCTCGTCCCGCCGCCCAGCTGCCTCCTTCGAGGACTTTGACGAGGGGAAAATCATCGGCGCTTTTGCCCAGACGCTCGCGCACGAGGACGGCAAGCTCATCGAGCAGGGTTACCGTGAGCGCACGCCACTCGACGACGGGTTCGCTTAGCGCGTCGAGCGGATATTGCAGGAGGTACGGGTCACGTGGCGCGATAACGCCGCAATCCAGGAACAGGCCGCCATTACGGTATTCGGCAAGCCCGGTCAGCCCATCCAGCTCGACGACTCGCAGGCCGCCAGCCTCGAGCGGCTCGATCAGCGAGTAGGCGAGCCACTGGCAGAGCTTATGAAACGGCACGAGCCCGTCGTCGGGGGCAGCAGGATGACGACCGCAATCGCCGAGTGGGACACCCGCAAGGCTGATTCGGCCGGGCCAGATCGCACCGAACGCGTTTAGCAAGGTGCCAAGCACCTCCTGCGCGGACAGCGGCTGATCGCCCGCCGACCAATGATCGTAGAGCCGGCCGAGACGCGCCGGCACTCCGAATAGTGCAGCGGATCTGACACAGACCTCTCCCAGCCTTCGCAGCAGCAAGGCTCGTCCTTCGAAGCCGACGAGCTCGTTCCCGGCGGCGTGCTGGAACGGCCGCGCGAGGCTCTCCGGAGTAATCAGCGCCAGCGCCTCGGCATCGGCGCGCCATGGGGTCCCAGGATCGGCAGAGAAGAGCCCAGTCTGCATGGCGCGAAGGCTCGCCACGGCAAGGCCCTCGGAACGGGACAGGACTTGGCCAGTCTCCACCTCGTGATAGCGCCAGCGCGGTCCCGCTCCGGCATCGAGCAAAACCGAGACAATGGCCAGATCGATCCGCGCCCGTGCGGTTTCGGTTAGGTCGGCACCCGGTGCGATAAGGGCGGAGCGGTCGAATCCGCCGGTCGAAAAGTGTCGCCAGCGGCTATGATAGGGGACGGCAAGATCAGGATAGCGCCGTCGAGTCACGTCGACGACGCGTCGCGCGGCCTCGTCGAGCCGATCCGAGAAGAGCCGAAAATATCGGGTCTCGCCGCGCCGGACCGCTTTCGACACGATCGCGCAACGTGCGCGCACGGCGCCAGCGCTCAGCAGCGCCGTCGCCTCACTCGCCGAGGGCACGGCCTTTCGTGCGGCGTAGCTCGCCTGGATCCGGTATCCCAGAGGGCGAGAAATATCCGGCAGCTTTTTTCGCCTCGATTTCGACCGCTGCATCGAGCGGTACCAGCCGATCCGGGATCGCCAGCTGCTCCACCACCTCGATCCCCTGCGCCTCGAGCGCATCGCGCTTGACGTTCGACATCGAGACCCAGCGGTCGATCCGGCGGATACCGAGCCAGTGGAAAACATCCGGCATCAGCTCCTGAAAGCGCATGTCTTGCACGCCGGCAACGCACTCGGTGCGGCGGAAATAGCTGTCGACGGTATCGCCGCCTGGCTGTCGCTTGCGGGCGTTGTAGACGAGGAACTTGGTAACCTCACCGAGCGCGCGGCCCTCCTTGCGGCTGTAAACAATGATCCCGACCCCGCCCCGTTGCGCGGTCTCGACGCAGACAGCGATCCCGTGAACGAGATAAGGGCGGCAGGTGCAAATGTCCGAGCCGAAGACATCCGAACCGTTGCACTCGTCGTGGACGCGGCAGGCGATCACCGTGCTCGGCTCCGCGAGACGCTCGACCTCGCCAAAGAAATAAACCGTCGTGCCACCGATGGGCGGTAGCAAGACCTCGAGGTCGGGACGGGTGACCAGCTCGGGAAACATGCCCCCCGTCTCCTCGAACAAGGTACGGCGGAGATCGGGCTCGGAGACCCCGAAGCGCGCCGCCACCCCCGGCAGGTGCCAGACCGGGTCGATCGCCGCCTTGGTGACGCGGATCTCGCCGCTGTTGAGTAGCACCTGCCCGTCGGCCCGCAGCCTGTCCTCAGCCAGAAGCGGACGGAGCTCAGGAGTAGCAAGCCGCGCCGTAGTGATAGCGATTGTTGGACGTACGTCCAGGCCGGCGCGGATATGTTCGGCGAAGACCTCACCGACGAGATGACCCCAAGGATCAATCGATACTATTTTTTTCGCTTCCGTCCATTGGGGGTGCGGCGCGATCCGCGCCGCCGGCGCGGTGTCGGTCAGATCGGGGCGATGGTCTCGAGCAAGCGCTTGCGTTGCAACTGCAAGCGCGCGATAGATCGCATAAGCGCCTGAATAGGAACCGATCGCATTGCGACGCTGCGGATCTGCGGGGCTCGCGACCACAGGTCCGCGTTCGGCCGCGACCGAGGCACCCCAACGGAGCGGAAGCGCATTTCGGCCGGCATCTCCCGGATGGGAAGTGAGCCGGATGTGCCGTGGTATCGAGTGCTCCATGCCGCCTTCCGTAGCGGAAAGACGTAAACGAACAACCTAACGAGGAGCGCGATTGGTCGCAACCCAGCGTTGGCGCCCCACAACGATGTGATCTAATCGAGGTGCACGCGTCAAGCGCGTGCCTTGCGGTGATCGCCTGCACTCTGCTACCCTACGACCCGCGCTTGCTTCGAAGTTGGCCAAACTCTTGCCGTCGCGGGCGGAGCAGTGCCTCTCAACCACCGCACTGCGCCAAATTCTGCTGGGCGGCGCTTGCCGCCGTGGGTGAGAGACCGATGGCAGATTCCGACAATCCTAGATTCCCATCATCGTCAGAGCCGCGGTCTGGTTCAGGACCTGGGTCGAGCCCTCCCAGATCATCCGCAGCGCGACAAAGGTGATAATCCCGAGCCCGACCCAAGAAATCCAGAAATGGCGATCGAGCAACCGCGCGATGTAGGTCGAGGCAACGCCCATCAGCGCGACTGAGAGGACGAGCCCGAATGCCAGCAGCTCGAAATGGTCGCGCGCGATGCCGGCCACAGCGAGCACATTGTCGAGTGACATCGACACATCGGCGAGAACAATCTGAGTTAGGGCTTGGCCCGCGCTCTTCCGCCGAAGAGGGACCCGCTTTTGGCAGCAGCCGTCCGCGGTCGCGTGCTCGGCGACCTGCATCTCGCGGAACTCGCGGTACATCTTCCACGACACCCAGAGGAGCAATACGCCGCCAGCCAAAGTCATACCGATAACTGCGAGCAGCTGCACGGCAAAATAAGCGAGCAGGATCCGCAGTATTGTGGCGGCGGCTATACCCAGGACGATGACGCGGCGGCGGCGCTCGATGGGGAGCCCGGCGGCTGCCATTCCGACGACGATCGCATTGTCGCCGGCCAGCACCACGTCGACGATGACCACGGACAGCAGCGCACCGAATTGATTTACGCCGGTGAGCACC
>Ga0306923_10001566_pt1 | contig 20423 bp, 14 predicted proteins | sample sta12Can44000108_FD_203841 | JGI IMG/M metagenome (GOLD analysis project Ga0306923, IMG submission 203841) | Lab enrichment of tropical soil microbial communities from Luquillo Experimental Forest, Puerto Rico - statanox.12C.anox.44.000.108 (v2)... | ecosystem: Environmental > Terrestrial >... | reverse complement strand
CCGGCGCTGATTGGATTGGCCCCCTCCAGGTTGATGTAATCGCCGCCAGCCTCGAGCAGAAGCACCTTGTGCCCGGCTAGTGCCAGTCGCGCCGCCACGGTGCCGCCGCCGGCGCCTGAGCCGACCACCACGTACTCGTATTGATCCTGCTCAGCCATCGCGTTCCCCCGCCAAAACTCCAGCCATCGGATCAGAACGTCTTGAGAAACTCGATCAGCGCATTCTTGTCTTCGTCTTTCAGATTGCTGCCGAAATAGTGCCCTTTGTTCACGATGTAGTCGGGGCATTTGCTGATCGAGATCAGATCCTTCTCAAGCGGAGCAAACGCCTTGGTCGCCTGCTCATCCGTCGCATTCGGAGGCAGGCTCGCGAGCGCAAGCTTGAGCTTCTTCAGCACGGAGATGAGCTTCTTGAAGTGCTCGGCCTTTTCCTCGATGGAGGAGGTTTCGGCAATCAACTGGATGTTGGAGATCAGGTTGATCGGCGTGCCCTTGGGGATGGGCCCGATCATCACGTCGCCGTCGGAGGTGAAGACCCATGGCAGGACCAAATGCGCAAGGTGGTGGATCCAGGGCGCCCAGTCCATCAGCTTGGTGCCGCCGTCCGGCAGGAAGCCGGCCGGCACCTTGAGATAGCTCGTCGTGGTCGTGCGCTGAACCCAGCTCGGGCCCGGTACCTTGTCGCGTAACAAGGGATCCGTACGACGCATCTCCGGCCATAGCATCTGCTTGATCGAGGAGTCGAACGAGCGCATCCGCCCCTTTACCGACGGATCCTCATTGAAGTCACCAACCGAATTGTTCTGCAAGAAAGGCGCCGTCGACCAGACACTGACCAGCGAGGCCGGCCGCACATAGCCGCGTCCGCCGCCCGGCATCGTGAACTTGAAGGGCTCGCCGCTGTAGGGGTCGTAGAGCGTGATATCGCCGACAGGCGGGAGGTTCTTGTACGTCGTGGAGGAGAAATTGTCCCAGATGTTGTCACGGATGGCGTTGGTGGCGAGCGGGCTGCAGGCATTGATGCCCAGATCGGTCATTGGCACGCGCCGGTCGGCCGACAGGAAATTGTCGTCCAGGAAATCCGGCTTGTGCACCTCGGTACGCATCCAGTCGAAATACGCGCCGGAGTTCTCGATGATGTCGCCCGGTTTGCATTGCGAGCCGATCAGACACAGATTCTCAGGCTGCTTGCTTGAATGGCAGCGCGCGCAATTGTCCGCGAAGACGGTCTTGCCCTGATCGAGCTTGCTATCATCGATATAGGCTGCGCCGCCCGGCGCGTCCTTGAGCTTGTCGGGCTGCGCGGTCTTGAGGAAGAACAGCGCCATATCGGGCGTCTGGTTGGTGGTCGCCTGCCAATAGGCCGAGTTCTTATCGAGTACCGAGATGAGGATCGGCGAAATCTCCTTACCGCCGACCAGCAGACGGAAATGACGCAGCCATTCCTCGCTGAACAGCCCGATATTGATGAACACGCGGTTGAGCGCTCCGAGCACGCCGACGGAATCCGAGCCGTCCTTGAGCACGTGCGGCGTCTTCACCATATGGGTTTCGCGATCGTAGTATTCCGACAGTATTTGCGTTTGCGGAAAGTCGTTGAACTGCTTGTTATTGAGCTCGCCGCCGGCGAGCAGCTCGGGAAAGCGCTTGCCGCCCTTGATGCGCGACATCACGTTATAGACCGCGTTCATAGTGCGCGGATTATTGATGTAGTCGGTCGACACGAACGACGTATCCAGCGCGCCAGGCAGCGACGTGTGGAAGAGCTGGAAGATGAAGCTCGCTTGCGAGTTGACCGGGTTCCAGAAGAAAATGCGGTCCACCCAGAAGTACTGCGCACCCGGATTGGAGTTCAAATGCTCCCATTTGGGGTCTTCGGGATCGGGCGGCGGATTCGATGGGTTCGGGCCGACGTGGCAGAAGCCGCAGGACATACCGACCCGGTATGGCCGCACCAGGTGTTGATCGTTGTAGTATGACGGATCGCTGTAATAGCGCTTTGCGTCCCACTTCTTCTTTGCCGCCTCATCGAAATCCGGATTGGGAAAAATCCTGAGCCCGACGATGCCGGACGCGCGGCCATAGTAGGAGCCGACCGGCACGGTGCTGCCGCGCGCGCCGATCTTCACGCCGGGATATTTTGTCTCGTCTTCAAATGGATCCTTGGGGCACTCGGTGGATTCAGACACTCGCTTGTCGAGCCACAGCCCGTATTCGTCAGGAGCCGTCGGCTTGGCGAAACACGGCTCGTTCAGCAGGCCGTACCATGTCCAGCGGTTGTCGCGACTGATCGGGACCCAGAATCTGCCGGCGCCGGTGCATGAATCATGACTGAGCGCGTTGGTCGGGCTGTCGTATTTGATCTCATGTCGATCGCTCGCATCGTCCGAGCAGTAGCCGAATTTGGGCTCGGATGAGAGGACCTTGAGCAGGTCGAAGGCACCGTATGTGTGGTTGGCCATGTAGTCCCAGAACCTGTCATTGCCGAAGGTCCACACGATCCAGCTGTTGCGGCCGCGTATCTCAGCGGGGCTCAGCGCGAGGCTGGGGTCTGTCCTGATTTTGTAGCCATAGTCCATGTCATGGAGGTAATCGTCGTCCGCGCCCTTGAGCTTGTCGGCGGTCACGCCCGCAAGCATTGCCTCGTCCTTGACGACACCAGCCGGCTCGTCGGAGCAACCTCCGAGCCACAGCGCCGCGAGACATGCAGCCAAACCGAAGAATGTGCGCACCTTAGGACCCCCCATTGCAGATCATCGATCAATGCATCGCCCGAAAATGCCACACCTATGTAAAATCGCTTGGGACTTATATGAAAAACAGGGCGTCAGAACATCGGCACAACCATAAGGTTAATCCAAATATCCTCGCACTGCAACGCCTCGCGGCACCTTGCACGCTCGTCTCACGAAATATTCGTGACGCCGGCCCGGCGCCGCCCGGGAGGCCTCGGCGTACTGCGAGGGAATTTAGCACTTGAACCGCGATACGAGCTCTGCGAGAGTGCAACCGAGGGGTGATCACCATGAAACGACGCGTCCGTTGGGCCCTTCGGACCCTGCTATCGGTGGTTCCGCTGTTGCTTGCGCCGGCGAGCACGTTTGCATCAGACCATGCCGATCCGACCGATCTGACGGATCCTTACGCCAACATTACCGGTCTTTTCTTCTTCCCCAAGGGGGATGAGTACATCCTCGTTTTCAACGTCCGCCGCGCGTTGACTGCGCCGAAACCCTACGACCTCTCTCCTTACGAGTACCGCATCAATTTCGACTTCACCACGAAAGTCACCTTCGATAGCGAGGCGGACCGGGCACGCTACGGCGGCACGATCGCGGCAGCGGACGCGCCCAAGCTGCATTCCGATGCGTCGATCACCATTCATCTCAACAACGACACGACGCTGAACAAGATAGAAGTGAAGGGCTTGAAGAATCCGACGAGGACCTTCACGGGCGTGCGGGACGACCCTTTCATATTTCCGCGCTTCTTCAAGGTGAACGTTATCTCCATGGTCATGAGCTTTCCGAAAGATGCGTTTCCGGCCGGGCAACACGATTTCGTGCTGTGGGGCACCACCAGCAAGGACGGCAATTTGATCGACCACGTTGGGCGTTCGATCCGCACGCAGCTGCCGCGCTTCGGTATCATCAACACCTCTCCACCTTCCGAGCACTTCAAGATACTCATGGAGAACAAGGAAAAGCGCGACGGCATTTACAATTTCCTTAAGGGAAACAAGGAATGGTATTCGAAGGCCTTTGCCGATCTGTTCGAGCCCACCTTTTTGCTCCGCACCTACGATCTGGCGCCTGACGTAATGATCTACAGCGATCGTTTCCCGGTGGGCTATCCCAACGGTCGGCTGCTCACCGACGATGTCGTCGCGCAGACCTGCGCCTTTGGCGACTGCCTGTTGCAGGAACTATCCTACATCGAAGGTGGATGGCCGCGGGCCACGACCAACGACAAGCCCCTCCTTGACGATTGGCCCTATCTAGCCGAGCCGTGGCCGGAGAAGGCGGAGGCGGCTCCGGCGACCAATAGTATCCTGCCTTACATCATCGGTTTCGTGTTTTTGTTTGCGTTCGTGAGCTGGGCCATCATCGAGCTGGCACGGCGCCTGATCATCTGGCTGTGGTTCAAAGCGCGCACCCAACCGCAACCCGCATAGCTGCGTGGCGAGCGAGATAAAGAGCCTCGCGTTTGCGGCGGCCATACTTCTGGCAGCCGCCCCGGCGCAGGCGCACGATTTCTGGATCGAGCCCTCGACATTTCATCCCACGCCTGGCGCCATCGTCTCGGTCGCGCTGCGCGTCGGACAGGACTTTATCGGCGATCCGGTACCACGCAGCTCGGCCTTCATTGCCGCATTCTCGGCGCGGCAGAACGGCAAGGACCAGGATATCGGCGGAGCAGACCACATCGATCCGGCCGGCCTTCTGCTCGCCGACGGCGGAGCTACCGCGACCATCAGCTACGCGAGCACCGGAGCGTATATCGAGCTGCCGCCTGGCGAGTTTGAGGATTATCTACGTCGTTACGGGCTCGACGACATCATCGTCAGTCGTACCGAACGCGGCGAACGCAGCAAGCTCGGACGCGAGCGTTTCTATCGCTACGCCAAGGCGCTGATCGCCGGACGCGAACCGTCGGACGACGTGACCAGACCGTCGGGACTCGCCTACGAGATTGTGCCTGACGACGACCCGACATCTCGATTCGAGCCATTCCGCGGCCACGTCCTCTACGAAGGCAAGCCGCTCGCAAATGCGTTGGTCGTGGCGCTGCTGCACGGCCAGCCCACCGTGCACATCGAGACGCACAGCGACGCACGCGGCGCCATCATGCTGCCACTGCCCTGCCCCGGAATCTGGCTGATAAAGTCGGTGCACATGGTGCGTGCGTCGTTCTTCGCCAACGAGGACTGGGATAGCTCCTGGTCTTCCCTGACCTTTGAAATGCCCGAACCAGAAACCAAGGCAAAGCCGTGATTCGGGCTCTTTGCAAAATCCTTGTAGTCTTCGCGCTTCTGGCGAGTGCTGTGGACGCGCGCGCGCACGAGATCGGCACCACCCATATCAGCTTCACGGTCCACCCAGACCAGACCTGGTCCGCCGAAATTACGACCCCTCCAACACCGCTGCTCAATCGCCTGGAAGCAGCGGCCGGGCAGCCGCTCAGCAGCCCGCCTGATGAAGATGCGCTCCGCGCCCGGCTCGACGTGTTCCGCGTAGATATCTCACGCAAGATCGAAGTCCGGTTCGACGACGTCGCCTCGCCAGTCGAGGTGAGCTTGGCGTGGTCAGGCGAGTCGGCCGACGCAACACGGCCACTCGCGGTGGTTTTGCACGCGCGCGGGCCGGTGCCGGCCGGCGCGAGATATGTCACATGGCGCTACCGCTTCGTCTACAGCACTTACGCGGTCGTATTCTCGTCTGAAGGTACTAAGGGTAGCGAGACGCAGTGGCTGGAGGCCGACGCGCCAAGCCGGCCTGTTCCGCTGTTCGCCGATTCGCACGCGCCAACGACGCTTGATATCCTCGCGCAATACCTTAGCCTCGGTTTCCGCCACATCCTCCCCGAAGGGCTGGATCACATCCTCTTCGTGCTCGGTATTGCCCTGCTGACGACGGAATTGAAGCCGGTGCTGGTGCAGGTGACCGCATTCACGATCGCCCATTCTGCGACGCTCGGACTCGCGATGTACGGCATCATTTCCCTGTCGCCGCGCATCGTCGAGCCGCTGATCGCGCTCTCGGTCGCCTATGTCGCGATCGAAAATATCGTCGTTGGCCGGATCACGCCCTGGCGGCCGGCCGTGGTCTTCGGCTTCGGCCTCCTTCACGGCATGGGTTTTGCCGGCGCGCTCCGGGAGCTAAGACTGCCGGAAGCCGAGTTTTTGCCCGCGCTGGTTGCCTTCAATCTCGGGATCGAATTGGCGCAGATCGCGATCGTCGCGGCGGTGTTCCTGACGATCGCGATGTGGCATCGCGACAAGCCGTGGTATCGCCCGCGCTTCGTGTTACCCAGTTCGGCCGCCATTGCGGCAACCGCCCTGTTCTGGACTCTTCAGCGCATCGTCGCGTGAAAAGTACGCCGAAGGTGCTAGGAGAGCTCGCGGTAGGGGTCCGACAGACGTGGACGGTCTCCTGACCCACAGCTAATTTCACGAACCTTATCCCGGAAACTAGTCGCGGACGAACGGGAAGCCGGCGGATCGACTTTGGCGCCGGAATTTCTAGAGTCTTGCCGCCATTGACTCCGTCGACAGTCCTCGTTGGCAACCTGCACCCACAAAAATCCCGTGCTCTCAAGAACAAACCGAAGTTGGCAGTCTCTCTAATCTCGCCAACTGACTCCACCACACTAATCACTCTATATGAACCCGAAACAAGGACACTAAAAGCAAGCGTGCGTAACAATGTCGACCGAGACATCCTCGCAGGCGGATGGTTTGTAGTCGCCCCTCAATTGCAAGACGGCGTCGTAATGTGCAAGTTGCAGATCATCGGGGAACGCGGAGAGAGCCCGAAGAAGCATTTCTTTACTGGTGCGATCGGATTAGGCCCTAGGACGAGATAGAACCTTCGCAAAGCCTAGGCCAATGCCGCGAAGACAATTCGCCGCTACCAAGGCCGAACGGCGATGGCGGGTCCTTTTTAACTAGAACAAGCGGATAGCGAACCACGGAAATTGCGATTCCGACTTGTTGCAGAAAGCCTGTCACGAAATTGGTCGATGCCTTCGGAACAAGCTTCAGGGACGATGCATGGCTGGCCGTCTTGCGGCCAGCCATGCGTCTGACTCGCTTGTCTGAGCGGGAGCGATAGCCGGCTTCTTCGCATTCCGCTACGCTGCGATTGTCTGCACAGGTGCTTGCGTCAACGCGGCGATCAGTTGCTTGACGTCCGGCGCCCCCAATCCGGTGACGCGATCGTAGCCGGGAGCGGCGGCAAATTCGCCATTACTGCCGGCTGTGATGTCTCGGAAACACCCAGTGCCGATGAGCGGGTAAATGAGCGGGTTCAAATAGGGGAGCGAAGGTAATCCGGCCGTTTGCCGCCCCTCATTGATGAGAGCACAAAAGCCCGCCCAGACGGGCGCGGCCCAGCTTGTTCCACCAATTCCAGTGGGCTGTCCGTGCAATACCAAGAAAGCTCCTTCGTTAGGATCAGCAGCGGCGCTTACGTCGGGGACCGACCTCTCGCTCCCGCTGGGTACGCCTTTGCCTTTCTGCCAGGCGGGGCGGTCGAAGAACATGCTGTCGCCTCCCCCGCTCCCGGACCAACCGTCCTCCTCTGCAACGGACCCTCCTGGTGCAAGTTTCAAACTTGTCCCGCCGACTCCGACGACTGCGGTATCCGATGCGGCATACTCGGCCTGAAGCGGGCCATCGGCGGTATGCCCGTCGCTGCCCGGATTCGATCCAGCGTCTCCGCTCGATACGAAGACGTTTACACCCATTGCTGCGAGCCTAAGGAATTTCTGATGCTGCGTGGCCACTTCGCCATCTGGTCCGCCGAGGAAGGTTTCTCCCAGTCCCAGACTGATCGACAACTGCCTCAGGCTCGGATCGCTCGATGCGTCGGTAATGATCCGATCGAGAGCCTGGTCGAGCGCCACGAATTGAAGTGAGCCGGTCGCGTAGATCTTGATCTTCGCCCCTGGAGCGATCCCACTGGTCCAGGAAACATCCAGCGTCTCCTCCCCCTCGGGGGCAGGCAGATGGCCACTGCCCACTTTGATCTTGCCGACCCTCGTCAGATCGACGGCGATTCCATTTGCTTTCCAGAAGTCGACCAAATCACTGTCGTTCGGAATAGTGTCTATTAATATCGCAATCGTTTGTCCCGCGCCGGTGACGCCTAATGCGTTCGCATTATACGCACGAAGGATCTCGGCAACGAGATAAGGCGGAGAATTGGCGATATTCGGCGCGGGCAGGCCATTCCGATCCAGGGTAGCGCGATTGCCCTGAATAAGTTTGTGCGCCAGGTGCTTGTGAGCATGACGGAACGGTTGCAAGCCGATGATGGCATGGACCGGCGCGCCTATCGGCATGGGGAGACTGGGCGCATTTCGCGCGGCGGTGTAAGTGATTCCATTTTTCGTGACGCTCATCATGTTGACGCCGAGACTTTGCTCGATCTGGCCGACGGTGGCCTTGGCGTACACTCCGCTGCCACCAGGGCTCTCGCCGACGATTTTGAACCCTTGTTCGGTCAGCCAGGATTTGAGCGCGTCTACGTCGGCTTTCTTGGGAGAGTAGGTCTGATCCAATTTCTCGGCTGACAAGACCTCTCCGGCGGCAATTCGCTTCTCCAGATCGTCCTTGGCAGGCATCTCAAGCGAAAAGAGCAGTTCCATGGTTTCATGGCGCGTCTCCTTCTTTGCCTGAGCCACCATCAGACCGCTCTTCGTCAATCCAGGCTGATCTGGCAATTCCGTAACACTGTCTGTGAATACCTTACGATCGCTCATGGACGTTCTCCCTCAAATGCTCGGTGGAATGATCATCTGCGACTGGGGCCCAAGAATTGTGCGCGCCGCAACTAACGACAGCCCAGCGCAGAGCCACATTAATTGCTTCTGGTGACACCATTTATTGCTTGGTTCACACACGCAGGGCTTCACGTTCCGTTTGCCATTGCAGGACAACAAGGTCTCACCCGCAGGCGGACGACGGGCTTTGAGAACCGTAGCGGCAAGGCCACGCGCCGCAGTCGATCTGCGGCGCACCGCCCCTTTCGCGGCTGATAATTCATCTCAAGCCTCGCGCTTCAGTTGAGTAAACATCTGATTTTAGAACTACTTGCTCAATGGCTTGCGAGCCAACTTAGAGTTCAACTACTAGTATAGCACTTCTTCTTTCCTATCAGAATAGGCTCTTCGCGGCGTGAAAGTGAGCTTGCATGCGCGGTAACGACAAAGCCGAACTGTCACGACATTGCGAGCCGCTTCACTTAGCCAAAGGCATCGGCGGACCCGAAGCCCCGCGCTGCACGTTTCAGGGAAAGAAGTAGAACGGATCGGGAACCTAAAAGCGGCATCCCGAATGATCGCCATCGATGTCGCTCATCTGGTCGCCGACATTGGCGACGATGGTATACCCCTCGGCTTCGACCTTGGTCCGCTCCGCGGTCTTGTACCCCTGCACTTTCGGCAGATTGTCGCGATCGGGGCGCGTTCTGAGCTCGGTCCAGCCTTCGTACCCCCGCATGATCGAGGTTGCCCGCATTCGACGCGATGGTGTTGCTCTATCGCGAGTTCCTAGCTCGCGCGCGAAAGGAACGACCCACGCCCAGCCGCTCAAGGACGCTATTGGCGTCCTGAATATATACCGATCAAAACCAATGTCCCGTCAGCGTAGGCCGCGTGGACACCGCGTGCTGATTGCATAGGCAGCCATGCTCAAGATACTATAGGGATGTCGCGATCTTCCTGGAGTGGAGATTTTTGTCATGCTCTCACGCCAAGTTGCATTGGTCAGACCTGCTTTGACTAGCTCCCGATGCCGGCCTGGTCTTTCAGATTCGGCACTGGAGCGATCAGAGGCCAACGCTTTCGTGCCGCCAGGTCGGGACAGACGAAGGTTACTGTTCTTGCATCCGAAAACCTTGGTTGACTCTTGGCCGTTCCCTGTCGACACCTTGGGCGAGGTCATAAAGGCGCCCAGCGCGGTCTACCCCGTTCTGGCGAGTGTTGTGTCTGATCTACCGCTGCAAATCGAGATATTCGACGGCTATGTGACTAGGGAAAGCTTCGCAAATTACAAGCGGCGGCTTCGCCAGGCCGACGTGATCGCAATTTCGATGATGTCGCCTCTCAAGGCGTTAGACACTGAGTTAACTGTCCGCCTAGCCAAGACACTCAATCCGGACGTCCTTATCATTTTTGGCGGCAATCATGCTTCGGCGTTCCCCGAGCGTTGGATCGAGTGTGGGGTCGATTTCGTCATCGTCGGTGAGGGTGAGGTGGCATTTCGTGAGCTGATGCAGTCAATAGTCTCGCGCCGTAGCACGTTCGATGATCTCCCGAATCTCGTTTATCGGGACCACAGTCAAATCAAGGCAACAGGCGTAAAGGCTCCCAAAGTCGACCTGAATCTAATGCCGATGCCGAGGTGGGATCTGCTCGACTTGCGTCCTTATGGGTTAGGACTGGGCTCCGGAGGTTCGACTGCTGCTGTCGAGGTATCACGCGGTTGCCCCCACCGCTGTGACTTCTGCAATATTAACACCTTTTGGGACTATCGGCAGGATTATAAATCCGTCGAACGGGTCTGCGACGAACTCGAGCAGCTGTATAGGCTCGGCGTGCGGGAATTCATTTTTACCGATGATAACTTTGCTCAAGATCATCGACATACGAAGAAGCTATTCGAAGAGATGATTCGCCGCGACTTGCGCATGCGTTTCGGCTCTTTCATGCGCGGCGATACCGTAAATCGAAACCCCAAGCTAATTGAACTGGCGGCCAATGCGGGATTATCTTTCGTTCTTATGGGCATCGAAACGCTCGATCCGGCATGGCTCAAGAGTCATCGCAAGGGGGTCCGAGCGGACGATATCGTATCGATGTACAAGAACGTTTACCACACTCTGCGGAAGAATAGTGTCTTTGTCATAGGGCTGTTCATCACTCCGCCCGACGCGTCTGAAGATGATATCTCAGGACGTGGTGCAGATGGCGTAGTGTGCGATGCCCATTACACGGCCGACCTTGTAGCTCAGAAAGGGAGCGCACTCTTTGTGGACCTCCTCAAGACCGGCGCCGTGGGCAAGGACATGTTCTATCATGACTGGAACCTCCCAAGTATTAAACTTCGGAACGGCCGATCTCAAACCAGCAGGAGAGCATTTCGCTCACTGCAGCAAGCTTGGAACGGTTTTGCAGTTCGGACAGCTCTGGTTGGTTCTCCTCTCGCCAAGCGCTTCCGCTGGCGCAATGTCGGTGTCTTTGCGGAAAGGATCTTTTGTACCTCTTTGGCTGATTTGCGCCGCTATCGAATAGCGCGTGATACATCGTTGCCGTTGGAGCTTCGCCAGCAAAAAATCATTGGCACTGTGATTGTCCGTAGCTTCATTGAAAAGCTCGTAAAGGTGCGGAGTTTCAAAAGCCCGCTTTCTTTGCGCAACGGCATTTGGTCCTCCCACAAATTGGAACAGCAGCGCGGGGCCGATCTATTGAGCCAAGATGTTCGGACCGCTAACTATGAGCACAATACAGCTTGAAGCAACCGATCGGATCTTCTGGATCACTCTTTGTCGTCCGGAAGCCATGAACGCAATTGATCGCACAATGAATGCAGCGTTGTGGGATGCATGGCGAGCCTTTGACGCCGACTCTTCGCTTGATGTTGCAATCATAACGGGCTCCGGGCAGGCCTTTTGCGCAGGCGCCGATCTCGACGACTACATCCCCAACTGGTTGCAAGCCCGAATGGTTGACGTGAGACATAACGTTGGGACGGGGCTCGGAGGAATCACCCGAGGGCTGCATCGTATCTACAAGCCGATTATCGGAGCGATTAATGGTTGGGCTCTAGCTGGGGGCTTCGAGTTGGCGCTTGCCTGCGATGTTCGGATTGCTAGCTCCGCGGCACGATTTGGTAGCTTTGAAATTCATCACGGTTTTCACCACGGCGACGGAGGCATCGTGCGGCTTGTTGCAAGCCTCGGTCTGGCCCGCACTCTGGAGCTGGTCTTGTCAGGCCGCGAGATGTGTGCCGACGAAGCTTACCGCTTGGGACTCGTAGCCCAGGTCGTAGCGCCCGAGGAACTCAAAGCCACCGCCCAGGCATACGCTCGCAAGATCCTAAGCTACGACCAAACTGCGGTCAGATCGGCGAAAGAAACCATTCTCGAAGTGGTGGGAAGATCAATCGATGATGCACTCCGCTTGGAGGCCTTGTACGGATACTCGAGTGGCGACTTAACGGAGATTCGCAAGCGTCTCGACCAGTTCTTTGCATCACGCTCGAAACCGTCAAAGCACGATCCTGGCGTGGGCTGAGCTGCGTGTGCGATCAGCCTGTTGGAAGCGTCATAAAGGCGCTTGCATTAGTAGTTGATGTGCTTCGCGTAAGTCTCGAGTCGATGAGCCCTCATCAAAAGCACCGTAAATGGCCGCAAGACAGTCTCGGGCTTTCTCGCGCTTTGATCCTTCGCAAGTCCAAAGCCGGCAAAGACTCATACTCGCGCGCAGAGCGAGAGAGCGTGCACCCAGCCGCGTGGAAAGATCTAATGCTTTGCGAAAATAGATCTCTGGATGCGCGTCGGTCTCAGGAAGCTTGGCCCCGTTGCATAGCAATTCGCCGGTCAATCGATATAGCTCAGGCTGCCACCAGCGTTCGCCGGTTCGTTCCACCATCGCGATCATCTCTGCAACCGGAGCCAGTCCCTCGGTCGGTCGGCCTGCCGCCAGACAGCTTTCTGCCAGACAGCATGTGAAATATGGTGCGTAGACACGTGCTCCGGTCTTGCGCCAGCCGGCGAGGCCATCGCGTAACTCGGTTATCCCGATCTCCACTTGTTCGCCTCCATTAGCAAGGGCCCACCCACGCATAATGCGGCTGCTCGCCAGCCAAAATGGAAAATCGTGTCGCTGGCAAAGTACCACACATTCTTCGGCTAGCTCTCGCGTCGCACTTGCGTCGCCGCGTAGCTGGCGAAGGACCGCCGCAAAGCTCAAAGCCCACGCCAATGTATAGGGATGATCCACTAAGCGGGCGCGCGACAGCGCCTCTTCGGTTTTTGCGACCGAGCGATCCGGATAACCCCGGAGCCATGCGGTCAGAGCCCCCAGACACAAGGCGCTTGTTGCCGTATCGGTCGAGTAGAGGTGCATTCGACCCCGAAAGCGCTCGGGGTCGAATAGCGCCAAGCACTTATCAAGGTGCTCCTCCGCAGGTGCCAGCTCTCCCCGGAACCCAAAGGAGAAAGCCCGCGCTTGATGCGCCTCCATCAGCAAGTTGCGGTCACGTGCTTTATCGGCGATATCGAGTAGTTGTGTTGTGGTGTCCAAGGCGGCCGTCAGTTCAGCACTCACGAGATAGAAGCGGTAAAGACCCTGCAGTACGGGGAAAATCTGTGGTGCAGTGCCCATGCGCTTGCAGAGAACATGTGCGCGACGATAGTTATCGCCGACAGCAGCCGCGGCATAGCTCCCAATGGCGGTCAAAGGAATTCCGCGCCCAATCAGCAGGATCAGCTCTTGCTGATCCCGCTCTGAGGTCTCGGCCATTGTCTCGAGCAGGGCAAGTGCCTTGTCGAAATAGCCCACCGCCTCCACACTTGCTGCATGCTCTGTCGCGCGCTGCGCGGCTGCCTGCCAGTACTTGATCGCCGACTGAATGAGACCCGCTTGCGAGAAGTGATAGGCTAACACCTCAGGTTCGGTTAAGACGCGCTCAGGAAACCGCTCCTCAAGCGCTTTGGCGATCCGCGCGTGCAGCTCTCTGCGTTTGTCCCTCAATAGGGTGCTGTAGGCTGCGTCTTGAACTAGCGCATGTTTAAATTTGTAAGACTCGTTGGGTGGTTCATTGTGGCGGTAGATTAGCTCGGCTGAAGCAAGTTGTCGCAGAGCTTCCTTGAGTTGATTCCCGGAAAGTCGGTGGACGGCACTAAGCAGATCAAAAGCAAACTCGCGGCCAATAGCAGCTGCGCTTTGGATCACGTCACGCACTGGCGACATGCGATCAAGTCGTTCCAGCAGCGACGCCTGAAGCGTGCTAGGGATTGCTTGAGCATCCGACGAAATGGTGCCGGCATGCCCGGCCCGAACGAGCCCGCTCTCGATCACCGTCTTGGTCAGCTCCTCAATGAATAGCGGTACGCAATCGCTCCGATCAAGTATTTGATCGAAAACCTGTTCGGGGAACGCCAGTGGCCCCGCAATGTTTTTGATCATGGCGGAGGCATGCGATCGGGTCAGTCGGTTGAGCAGCAGGTGAGTAACGCAAGATCGATCGGCCCAAGGGGGTGAGAATCCGGGCCGCGAGGTAATGATTAAGAGAAGTTTCTGGCGATCCGCCGTATCGACGCAAAGCTTGATTAATTCTAGCGAAGTTGGATCGACCCAATGCACGTCCTCGAAGACGATCAACAGAGGCTTGCGAGAGGAAAGTTCCCCGATTATCGCTCTTAGCGCGGCGAACGTCCGCAGTTTGCGAGCTTGGGGGCTCAATTCGACCAGAGCATTCCGATCCTTGGCTGAAATTGATAGCAAATCGGAAATGAGCGCTAGGTCGAGGGGGTCCCTAGTTGAAGGCGCGAGAAGTGAACAAAGCTTGTTGGATTTCTCGTCATCGCTGTCGGCGCGCGAAATTCCCGCCGCGCGCACGAGCTGACTGATCACGGGGTAGAGAGCACTCCCCTGATGCTGCGGTGAGCAAGAGTACCGCATTGCGGTGTGGGCCTCATCCCGTAGCTTCGCCTGCAAGGCCACTGTCAGCCGCGACTTGCCGATGCCCGCCTGACCAGACAATACCACTACCTGACCCTCACCGGATCTTGCGCGATACCATCGGCGCAAAAGCAATTCGAGCTCTTCTTGCCGGCCAACCAGTGGTAGATCTGCTGAATGCAGCGCCTCGAAACGGCTTTCGACCTGACTCCGCTCTAGGACCCGCCAAGCACATAGCGGTTTGGTAAAACCCTTAAGCTCCTGCATGCCCAGTTCGGTATATTCGAACAATCGGCCCGTGAGGCGATGTGTGTGCTCGTCAATCACGAGCGTATTCGGCTCGGCAATCGACTGTAGTCGAGCTGCTAGATTGGGTGTTTCACCGACGATGGTTGGTTGATCGGACTGAGCGGACTTAACAAGCTCTCCAACAATCACTACGCCCGTAGCAATGCCGATGCGCACACGGAGCCTATTGTGCGCTGGCCCCAATTTTCCAACGGTCTCAACCAGTTCTAAACCCGCAATTACGGCTTGCTCGGCATCGTCCTCGTGAGCCACTGGATATCCGAAATATGCAAGAATACCATCCCCTAGATATCGGGCGATTAAGCCACCGGTCCCTTCCACGATTTTTGTCGCTTCGCGTTGGTATTCGGCAAGAAGGTCACGGAGATCCTCGGGGTCAAGGCGCTCTGCGAGGGCTACTGAGCCCACTAGATCGCAAAACATCACGCTAAGCTGCCGGCGCTCTGCGGCGGGGTCCGATGGAGGTGAAATAGGCGCTTTTCGAGTGGCCGACGAGAACGTCAGCGCCCCGGGTGCCAAGTCGGCCCCGCATTGATTACAGAATTTGGATTCAACAGCATTCCCATGCCCGCATACGGGGCACGTGAAAACAAACGGGGAGCCACAGTGGTTGCAGAACCTACTCCCAACAGCTAGGTCCGCTTTGCAGGTCGGGCACTCCATCGAATTTACCCCACTGCGCAACGATAAGAGACAATCTGCCGCTTAAACGCCCTAAGTCTAACGTCCCTGCTAATACTGTGCTTGACACTATCGGACGTATCGAACCGGAACAAGTCTGTAGCCGATCGAAACCTAGGCGCTTTCCTCAAACACGATCATTTGGGCCAGCGTAGCTGGATGATTTATTGTCCCATAAATGCCCTACGGATCGAGCGTAGCGCGCAAGCATCGTTTAAAGGCGCTGCGCTTGGCGTGCGACGCAAAATCAGATCGCTAACAGAGAGCGCGCGCCGGTGGGTAAAAGGCAGCAGCCCGCGATAACTGGGATGGCAACGATATGAAGCGCCCGAGCTGACCTTGTGCGCTTGTCATTCACGTCGTCTGCAGGACAGCATCTCTGACGATCGTGGGAAGCGATCTATGTCCTGCTCAAGCGTGGCCCCGCGCCGCCGCCCATTTATCAGAGTCAGTACGATCCGAAGGCGCTGATTAATGCGCTGAAAGTGCTTGTCTGACGGGAAGCTGCCACAATGCCTACGAAAGGCCGCTCGTGCTGATTAAATGTCTGCTTTTGGGGGTCTCCAAGGCGCCCCTAGCACTGCCCTTTAGTGGCAGCCGGAGAGAAAAAGATCAGATTCTCGGTTTTCCTTATCGGCAAATCTCAGCGTCTAACTCCCTCGCTTTCCCAATATCCGCATAACCACTCTTGTCGTTTATTTTTAATTTTGCATTTCCTCGATTGCAAAACGCCCGAGCGTCATTCGGATTCAGTTGAATCGCCTCGTTGAAATCGGCAATGGCTCGGTCATAGTCGCCCTTTCTCCCATAAGCCAAACCCCGGTTGCCAAATGCAACAGCGCGTTTGGGGTCGAGCAGAATCGACTTATCGAAATCGGCGATAGCTCGGTCGTAGTCACCTTTCATTCCATAGGCAATACCCCGGCTATTCAAAGCGAAGGCATCGTTGGGATCAAGTCGGATGGCCTCATTGTAATCGGCAATGGCTAAGTCGTTCTCGCCTTTTCTTTCATAAGCTAAGCCCCGGTTAACAAAGGCGAGAGAATCGCTGGCATCGAATCGAATGGCCTCATCGTAATCGGCAATGGCTCGGTCGTAGTCGCCTTTTTTCCCATAAACCATGCCTCGGCTGTAAAAAGCGAGTGCACTGCTGGGATTTAACCGGATTGCCTCGCTTAAGGTCGCAATAGCTCTGTCATAGTTGCCGGTGTTTGCATCTGTGTCGCCTTGACTGACCAAGGCAGAGTAGCGCGCCTGTGGCTCGTCATCTGCTTTCTTACGTTTTGCTCCCGCGTCAGCCTGCGCTTTGGCATTGCCCGCCTCTCGCGAGGCCGCCGGCGGGACCGACATCGTGGTCAGCGTGGTCGTCTTCGACCAAGGGGCCCACATTGAGATGTTCGTCGAAAGGATCGCAATCCAGCCGATCAAAAGAAGCATTACCGCACCGACGCCTCCGATCACTACCCATCGCCATCGGCGGCGGGGCAGCCAGCCCGGCCCATCATTGAGCAACTCCCTTATTGTTCCAAGCAGCGCGTCGGTGTCCCGGCCAAAATGAAGTTGGCGTACATCAACGGCTTGGCGCCGCGCGAGCGGCTTCAAGGAATCAGGCAGCTCTCGCGCCTTCGGCATAACCGCCCCGTCGACCAAAACTGGGATCACGCGAACGTTGCGGGCAAGCGCAGCTGCGATTTCAATAGCAACGAAATCATCCGGCTGATGGAGGCGGCGATTTCCGGCTTCGTCCGTCGCATCCAGCCAGTGGGAACCGATGACGACCAGAAGGATTTTGCACGTAGCAACCTGGCTGTTCAGATGCGCCGCGAAGTCGACCCCGGCCGGAATGTGGTCGACATCCATGAAGACATTTTCCTTTCCGAACTCATGGCTCAGCCGGTCGTGCAGCCGACCGGCAGTGCTTATCGTATCCTGTCGTCGATAGTTAATGAAAATAGTGTCAGGCATAGCGTCAGCCATGTTGCCGATCCGCGCAGCAATTTAACGCATGAGTAGTTGCATCGCAATTGCTGCCGACACACCGTTGCTTTCGATCACCACATATTACATTTGGCCTTGGGGCATCGGGGATTATGCGCGATTCACAAACCTTCGTCGGACCACAGCGGCGGGAAGCGGCGATTTGTCGTGAACCGAGCTTTTGACGAATCAGTGTAGCAGTCGTGGGCCGCCTTATGGGCCGTCGCAGTATTAGTACCACAGGTCGGCTGCGCGTTTCCCTCATTTGGCGTAATCCAGCTTGCCACTGAAGTTAAGATCGCGAGCGCTCATCGGGCTGGGGGCTTCGGTGGGATGGTCTGGAGCCTTGGCGCGGCCATTCGCGGCGCGCTCGCATGGCCGGATATTGAGGTTTATCTGACCGACGCGCCCCAGTGCGGCAATAAATTAACAATGTGTTCAGTGACCTCGCTCAACAAAAATGGCCCCCGACGATGCCGGGGCTTTTTGTTTCAAGTCAGGGAGGAGATCAGTAGTTCGCGACCACCGGAGCACCCCAGTGATAGTTCACCCCGACGCGCACGATGTTGTCGGTGAAATGAGTATTGGTCCTGACCGTCCCGTTGAGAGGACCAGCGAGAATGGTATTCGAGGCCGCACTGAAGGGCGTCACGGTGTCGTTGACCGGCCCCAGGTCTACATGGAGGTACTCCACTTTCCAGGTCCAGTCTGGCGAAAGCAAACCCAAAAACCTTCCCTCTAAGCCTCCACCCAACGTCCAGCCGAGGTTGGTGCTCGAGTGATCAAAGGCGCTTGTAGTCGGACCAAATATAAAAGGAGGCGCAACAAACGGAGTACTAGCGGTCACAAGGACATTGCCTGCAACGTTAACCTGACCGTATGCCGCTCCACCGGTGACATAAAGCAGAAGGCCATCGTTTAACAGCACACCACCACGCATGCGAGCCGTGCCAAACCATTCAATTTTGGCTTCTAAGGATGTCACCGATGTGCCGTTGAGCGGCGTAGAACCGTTGCAACGACCGTTAAATGTAAGGAAGCTATTACAAACTGTGGCCAAGAACGGATCGTTGAGTGTCGTGCTCCCCCGTTCGTCTGAGCCTTGGATGTCAGCCTCAAAGCCCAACACCCATTGGTGATTGATTTCATGATTATAACCAATCTGACCGCCGCCGATGACGCCGGTTAGCTGTTGGGTCTGGGAATCGGCAAAGCTAGTGCTGAATGGGTTGGGCGGCTCCGCATCGCAGTGTTGCTCAGCTGGGCAAAACTGTACGCCGCTCCCGCTCCCGGTGAGGTCTGTGTGAGCACCGCCCCAACTGTAGCCGACGTTGCCGCCGACATACCCGCCCGTCCAGCTAAGGATTGGCGGTGGCGGCGGAGCCTTTACCGGTAGATCAGCGGCAAAGGCGGATGCTCCGATCAATCCGGTGGCGGCGATGAATTGATAGTTCAGCCCGAGCCTAACAATGCTGCCATGGTAATGCGCGTCCGAGTGAATGGTAGTGGAGGACTGAACCGCGCCAAAATCACAACACGTGTTAAGCGTCTGATCGATCGTCACGGTGCCAAGATCATAGTAGAGATATTCTCCCTTAATCGACCATTGCGGGGCGAACATCCATTCCGCTCCGCCCCCGATTGTCCAACCCGCGCGAGTCTGGTTGTTTGAGGCGGCAGTGGCGCCGCTAAAGGGTGGTTGGGGGGGGCCGGGGCTAACGGCAATTTGCCCGGCAAATGATACGTCGGTCTTAACCTGGCCGTAAGCCAAGCCACCGGTCGCGTAAATGAGCACCGGGGGGGTCGGCGTCCAGCCCAGTCGCGCTCGCACGGTGCCGAGCCAGCCGATCTTCTGGCTGCCCGTGCCCGATGTGATGACAAGACCGGGAGCACTGTCGAAGGGATTAACGATGGGGACGACCTGCGCGTTGGCTACGCTTTTATCGCCTTGAATGTTGGCCCCTTGAAAGTCGGTCTCAACGCCCCAGACAAACACACCCGTTTGCCAATTGTAGCCGATTTGGCCACCGCCGATAAAACCTCTTGGATGCGTATTAAATTGCCCCGGTACACCAGCTGTAAGGGCAGCGCAAAGGGCCATCCCCGGATCGTCGCACAAGGAGGGAATCGTGGTCGCACTGTTTTTGATCGTGTTTTCAAACCCGCCGCCGGCGTTAGGACCGGAGTAGAATCCCGTCCAGTTTGTGGTGGTGGCCGGTGCAGGCTGTGGCGGCGGAGCCCTACGGACCGGACGATTCTCCGGAGTCGCCGCCGATGCGATCTGCGTAAAGGCGATGATTGATACCGCCGTCACTGGTGCGATTGTGAATCGCATGATGACACCCCCAATGCCCGAGCGTTGCCAGCTTCCTCATGGCGACACCCCGAAGACATGCAGACTCTGATATCATGCGGCCTGCCGGGGACTGTGACTGGTTTAGCACATTGAAGCGAAAAATCGCCGCGTCAGCATGGATAAACCCAACAATGTGCAGGCCGCCAAATGCATCGTGGTGCCGATGTCGGCTGCCACCGGCGGCTCGGCGGCCAGCTTGTCCCAGATGGTGGCTTTGGGCTGACCTGCTCCAGGTATCAATCGGGCGAGAACGATTGGAGTGGCAGGATATCGCGCTGCGGAGATGAGATGATGCGGGTGATGCTCTACGAAGCAGCGCAGAGCATGTTGCATTCGAAGAAATGGTCCTGGCTCAAGGCCTGGGCCATGCAGATTGCCAGGCGCCGCGGAATGAAGAAGGCGATCGTGGCCCTGGCTCGCCGGCTGGCCGTCATCATGCACCGCATATGGGTTGACGGCACCGAGTTCCGCTGGACCCGGGAGGCAGCCGCGGCAGCAGCATGAAAACCGTTCAGGATTAAACCCGATAGGAGAAAACCCGAGATCCACCTGGCCGTGGAAAGATGTCCCTCGCGGGACGATGGATGAGGTGAGTTCGCATGTCCGCTTGGACCTGCCCTTTGTCTAACGGCAAGGCCGCGTAAAAGATTGTCCCACCTCGTCCTCGAATCCCATGATGGAAGGGCCCTGGG
>Ga0306923_10001564_pt1 | contig 20424 bp, 24 predicted proteins | sample sta12Can44000108_FD_203841 | JGI IMG/M metagenome (GOLD analysis project Ga0306923, IMG submission 203841) | Lab enrichment of tropical soil microbial communities from Luquillo Experimental Forest, Puerto Rico - statanox.12C.anox.44.000.108 (v2)... | ecosystem: Environmental > Terrestrial >... | reverse complement strand
CAACCGCGAGGAGATCCTGGCCTGCGAGGCGGCGGGCGTGACGATCGGCGGCTATGGCTCGGACTCCGGTCCTTCCTGAGGGTGCCAATGTAGGCCCGCAATCCACCCAATTGAGCCGCTTCCGGCGGGTATCGCGAACGGCAGGTGCGGGGCATGGGCCGGCGTTGCGGTTGACAGAGGCGAGCGGCCGCTTCTCTATCGCGGCCAATGTCAAGCCTGCTCTGATCTATAATCACCTCATATCGCCCGCCGTCTTGCGCTTCGACTCACCTGTCACACGGGGCTCTCGCTTCTCTTCGAGGTCGGCGTCTGGCCGCCTCATGATGGGATGAGAAGGATGGGGCGGCCCAATCTGTCGGGCGCCGTTGCCGCAGATTAGCGGCAGGATCAGCGGCCGCTACGAACTCACCCCACCCGTCGTCCCCGTGGGGACATTTTTCTGCCGAAGCAGAACGCGTTGATCTCCTTAACAGCGGTTTTTCCTGCGTTCTCCGCGGCGGCTTCAGGCAACCGCAGGAACCGCGGTGCCGTCCTTGCTCCACCGGAACTCGCTACCATCGACCCACATCCGGTGCAGAACGACAGCCAGACGCCTGGCGACCGCGACGATCGCTCGACGCATCCCGCGTCGCTGGGCCACTCGCACGCCCCATGCCTTCAGCCACGACCATTTTGCGCCGCGAGTAAGCAGTACATGTGCCGCCTCGTAGAGCATCGTGCGCAGCAGGGCATCGCCACATTTGGACACCCCGCCTTCATAGTCGGTCTCGCCAGACTGGTAGCGCTTCGGCGTCAAGCCGACATGCGCGCCGACCGCCCGGGAATGGAGGAAACGTTGCGGTTGGTCGACCGTCGCACGGTAGGTGAGCGCTACCACTGCGCCGACCCCTGGGGCGGTCATCAGCCGCCGGCACACCAGGTCGCCGCGGACCGTATCCAGCAACATCTTGTGCAGGACGGCTAACTGCTGCCGCATGACTCGGCGGACACTGAGCACTGGCTCGACGATTGCGGCCAGCCTCGGAAATCCTGCGACGAGTTCGCGGACCCGCGCGTCGTATCGACCGCCACTGACGACGCCTACTTTCAAACCGAAATTGCGCAGCGTGCCGCGCAAATCAGACTCGACGTCCAGCAGCTTGCGCTGAAGCAGCTTGCGGCTGGTCAGCAGCATGCGCTGTTCCTGGGCAACCAGCGTCTTCACATGCACTGGCTTGAACAGGCCGACCCGCATCATCTGCGCGATCCCGCGCGCATCATTGCGGTCCGTCTTGTTGATTTGCTGCGCCGTCAGTAAAGCCTTCATGTGCCGCGTCTCGACGCAGATCACCGGCAGATCGGCCGCCGTCAACGCATTGACCAGCCACTGCGACAGCGGCCCGGCTTCGATCCCGATCCGGCCGTAGGTCGCGCCGAGCGAGGTCAGAAGGGCGATGATAGCGTCCGGCTCAGTCAGCACTTTCTGCTCCAAGATTACCTTGCCGGCATCGTCGACAACGCACACCGACGTCTCTTTCACCGACACATCAAGACCCACGAAATGCGCCATCTCATCGCTCCTTCCTCGATGCTCGAGGTCGAAGCGACCTCGATCCACTCATCGTCGCAGAAGGGGCTGCACACTCAGCATCCAAGGCTAAGCCGCAGCCGCCGCGATACACCATCTGTCGGTTCGGTCAAGGGACGGTCGTCTGGACACAGGGGAACGGGCAAGGTGCGCCGATTTCGGCCGATCGGGGGATCGCAAAGAGAGCCACGCCGTTCGGCCCATTGCCGACATTCGCACCGGACTTCTACACCGACCGGCCCGTTGAACTCTCAGGCCGCAGCCGAGCGGTGCGAAGTGCTTAAGTTTTGCACGACGGCGCGCAGCGACATGAGATTTGGGCGTCTCAGTGCCTACGACGCGAAGCGGTTATGACAACCGACGCGAGAAACCGACCGACAACTCGCGCCAACCCGGTGAATCGGCTTTATTCAGACCTTTCTGGCAGAACGATGTGCTCAGGGTACCTCGGCCGCGAGCCTTCCGAAGTCTTCCATTGAGTGTGCTCGTAGCGTCGTGGTGCGCACATTACCTCGCGATATCAGACCAACTGTTAACTTGGTCATCGCATCGCCGTCCGGCATTTCGAGCACCAGAACGACATCATATTGACCTCTTGTAACATAGCCGCCGAGCAGTCGACCGCCCAATCGCGCGATCTCGGCCTTGAGGTTTTCATGTCTCGCGGCCACGCCTTTGACCGCTTTCGCACCCTGCTCGGTCCAATTCAGACAGCAGATGAAAAGCATGGATCACCTCCCTCTTCCGAATTCACAGATGCGCCGTGCCGAAAACGCCACGTGTCCTTCGAATGTGTCGAACAACGCGGGAGGGCAAAGATAACACCATGCCCTGCCCGGTGCACGATGAACGCGACCTGTGAGCCAGTTCCGCTATCCATTTCGGCTCTTTTGCCGTTGCTTGGTAGCGGCCGGCGGAGCAACGCGGATTCGAACCCATAGTCCCTTCGCGCCGAGGTGCATTTCCCCGTGGAGAGGGAGAGTTTGAGTGGCCCTTGTGACGAACGAATGCCGTCGGACGCCGTGCCCGGCTCGATGACGGCGCTGGGGAAATGGGCCGGTATTGCTTTCGACAGAAGTGAAGGGCAGCTCAGGGGCATGAGGAGGCGTTCCCGCCGTCAAGGCTGAGCGTCCGCTATCGGTTCAGTCAAGCGACCTTCGCGGGGACGCGGGGCAACGCGCGAGACGCGCCGATTTCTGCCATTCGCCAGCTTACGCCCAGGACCGCAGGGGTTCGACCCGAAAGCCGCCGTTCCCGCATGCGCGCTCGGCGATTGATACCGTGTCCTCGATGCTGCACCCATCGCCCCGCGGCCATGTCGCTTTGTGCTAGTTTTCGCGCGGTTGTGGCTGCATGAGGATGGAATGCACCGTCGGCGCTTCATTGCTTTGCTCGGCGTCGCGATAACCGCGGCACGCACTCTGCGCGCGCAGCAGAAGGCGATGCCGGTAATCGGCTTCCTCGCCGCCGGCTCGCCTGGCCCGGGTGCACCATTTGTGGGCGCATTCCGCAAGGGGCTGAGTGAAGCCGGCTACGTCGAGGGACAAAACCTGGCGATCGAATACCGCTGGGCCGAGAGCCATTATGATCGGCTGCCCGCATTGGCCGTCGATCTCGTCGGCCGCAAGGTCGATTTGATCGCGACGAGCGGCGGCGATCTTGTGGCGCTAGCGGCGAGAAATGCGACTTCGACGATCCCGATCGTCTTCATCGGCGGCGGCGATCCGGTCGAGCGTGGCCTGGTCGCCAGCCTCGCCCGACCGGGCGGCAACGTCACGGGGTTCAGCGACCTCCTCGTCGAGCTGCATCCCAAGAGGCTCGAATTGCTTTCCGAGTTGGTTCCCCAGGCCAGGGTGATCGCGTTGCTCGTGAACCCGAACAGTGCAAGTGCCGCCGCCCAAATCACGCGAGAGGTGCAGGACGCGGCACGCACGAGGGGGATGCAGCTCCCTATTCTGAAGGCCGGCACCGAAAACGAAATCGACGCCGCTTTTGCGACCCTCCTCCAACTGCATGCCGACGGGCTCGTTGTCAGCAGCGAGCCATTTTTCACCAGCCGGCGCGAGCAACTCGTCGGGCTGGCGGCGCGCCATGCCGTTCCGGCGATCTATGCATTGCGTGAATTCGCCGCTTCCGGGGGCCTGATCAGCTATGGGCCTAGCGTCACTTCTACCTTTCGCCAGCTCGGCATTTACGCCGGACGGATCCTCAAAGGCGCGATGCCCGCTGACCTGCCGGTCCAGCAGCCGACCACCTTCGAGCTGGTCATCAACCTCAACACCGCTAAGCAGCTCGGCCTGACCGTGCCGCCATTGATCCTCGCCCGCGCCACCGAGGTCATTGAGTAGCATCCCCCAATTTTACAGCCGGTGTGATCGAGCCGCACCGTATCGACCATTTCTGTCTCATGATGGATGTCGCGACGATGAGCGAACTCATCGCGGCGCTGCGCGAGCCGGGCTGGAAATCGCCGACGGACCGACTGAGCGGCGAGATGGCGCCGCCTTGTTCGTGCGCGACCCTGACGGTGTTCGCGTAGAGCTCCAGATCAAGAATACCCACTGACCGCGCGCGGCGTATCGGTTCATCCTCGATCCAGAGGTTAATGGCAGCTCTGGGGCATGAAGAGCGGTTCCTACCGTCGAGGCCGAGTGGCGGCTACGAGCTCGGTTAGGGGACTCTCGCCAGGTCGTCCGGCAACTCGAGATGCGCCGATGATCGGGATAGGGGGACACCTCGCGGTGCCGCCCCTCCCACACCACCGGGCATACGGGTCACGTACCCGGCGATTCGACTGGGTTAAGCTCAATCAGAAACATGAAGTCGAGGGAGACCGAGTGAGTCGAAGTAGTGGTTGCGCAGGGCCTGTTGGACCGCGGGGTGTCCGGACATGCGCCAGAGCCCCGTCGGCGAACCGGCGGCGACCGCTGCATTGAACTTCGGTACGCCGCGACGGCGCAGTTCGTTGAAGCGGTTGTGCCCGTTCTGCCACTGCCGCCAAAGATACGAGCGTAGTCTTCGGCGAATCCACGCTTCCAGGTTGGTGAGCACACGCGGGGTCTGGCAGAAGCCGAAGTAGCCGCGCCATCCGATGAGGTATGGCGTGAGGTCTTCGATCAGCTGCTGTAGGCTGATCCCCCGTGTCCGGCGGGTCATGTCCCGGATCTGCATCTTGAATTTGTCGAGGGCTTTTGGCGCGATGCGCCGCTCGCTCCCGTCATTCGAGATGCTGAACCCCAGGAATTTGCGCTCCTCCGGTCGCGCCACCGCGCTTTTCGCCTCATTGACCTTCAGCCGCAGCTTTCTGGTCAGAAACCGGCTCACCGAGGCCATCACCCGTTCGCCAGCGCGGCGACTGCGCACGTAGATATTGCAGTCGTCCGCGTAGCGGCAAAAGCGGTGACCCCGTCGGGCCAGCTCCTTGTCGAGCTCGTCGAGCACGAGATTGCTCAGGAGGGGCGAGAGCGCCGCCTCGAGCTGTTCGGGACCAAATTACGCCCGGGCTGGACGGTATGGGGTCACATCGAGGGCAGCGAGTTTGTCGAGCGGCTGCGCGCATCCAGCCTACTTTAAGGCTAGCGGATCCTCCTTAATAGCAGGTGAGTAGCCGGAGAGGTCAGGAAGGTCGCGCGAGCGACCGCATCTGTGTAAATCGGGGAGGGGATAATTGCGGTGGCGGCAACCGGCGGTTGCCGATCATGCCCCACCGCGCCGCGGATGATTGGTGCGGCTCAAGGGTTACAGTGATGCCGCTGCGTTCGGCGATTAGGCGATTAGGCGCATCATATCGGCGATCGCCTCGCACCCGCTCCTGAGGAACCGGGAAGACCGATACCCAGGACTCGGCATTCGAAACAGGGCGTCGACGACTGAAATTCGCGTCCTCAACACATCGGTCAGGCGGCGTACTGGTGACCTTATGCAAGCAGTCGGGATCGCGGATTAACTTTTCTTCAGTTACTGCTTGGCACCAGTCGGGCGATCTAACGCCGTTCTCGTCGGTTCCGACCAGCCTTTCATAGAAGCGGCCCGAACTGCTTGCCTCCATACAGTCAATCCTAGCGGCTGCACCACCTCAGAGACCGACGCGGTGGCCGATGAAGCAGACCGTGCTTACCAGCGGGATCCCAGCCCGCTTTGCAGGGCTCTTTGCCTTCGCGCTTCGCGCTGCTCCTCCGACATCTCCTGGCGCCAGGGGTTTTTGCCGGTGCGGAACGGCCAGGATGGGCACGCCACCGCGGCACATTGCGCACTTCGTCGGACGACCCGGCACAGCAATCGAGGCACTTAGCCCTGATCGCTTGCATCGGCGATATCGGTTCGTGGCCTATCGCCTCGAGTGCGGCTTGCGGCATCAAGCGGGGATCACGACCGATGAAGCAACCGTCGCCGCCAGCCTCGTAACCGGCACCTGATGCTGCGATCAGCTCGTCTTCGCTGAGACCGTCGGCCCGCCGGCCGGTCCACACCTCGCGCTCGCGTATCGTCGTGACGATCTCCTAAGTTCGTTTGATGCCTTCACCGGTGCTTTTGATTACAAAATCAAAATCCTTGCGGATATCATAGGGGCCATGGCACGCAAGCCGACAGGGGTAGGTCGCGGCGGGCGACGTCCCGGGGCCGGCCGGCCGAAGGGCGCGAGCAACAAACGCTCGAGGGCTGCGGAACTGATCGCCCGAGCGAAAGCCGACGCCTTGGAACTGCCCGTCGACAGGCTGCTGCGCCGCATGAACGATGCCGCGCTGCCCGAGGAGTATCGCGACGAGATTGCCAAGGCCGTCGCTCCCTACACGGCGCCGAGGCTGTCCTCGGTCGCGGTCACGAAGCGGCCGGCGCAGATGCGCGACGAGGAGATCGCTCAGCTGATCGGGCTGACCGAGGAGGACATGCTGCGGCTCGGGATCGGACGCGATAAGTGGCCTCACCCGGTGCATTGAAAGCCCTGCTCGAGGCGCTCCGCACCGAGCAGGAAAAGCGCGGCCTGCCGGTCAACCTCGCTGATGCCCGGAGGCACTTCTATGAGATGCTCGACCTGATGCACGAGCGACGAAAGATGGCGCCTGGCTACGTCGAGCCCGATGCGGCGACGAGAGCGGCGCAGCTGCGTGAGCTCGACACCTTTTTCCGCGACCACTACGGCTCGCGGCGCTGATCCAAAGAAAAGAGCCCGGCCGAGACCGAGCTCATCCCGCGCTAGAAATCCATCCAGTATTTGTCGGGGTTGAGTCCGACATTGCAGGTAACGGCGGGTTGCGCGACCAACGCCTCGTCAAGAGCGCCTCGATCGAGGCTTCGGGAATCGCGTTCTCCTCAAGCCAACCCTTGCCGAACCAGCAGCGGTGTAGAGCTGCGCCGACCGAACGGGCGGAAGATTTGCACCCGCGGCGGGAGCCTGCCGGCCGCGCGCCATTTCACAAAGAACACCTATTGATCGACGCCGACTGGGGACCACGGAAATCGGCTGACGATCGGACCGCCTCTCCTCACCTCAGGGGGCAACTGGCTGGTCCGCCGCTTTGTGGCGCCTCGATGCCGGGCTGTGTAAGCTCGGGATGGCCCGCACGGCATTCCCCCTGCTGCCGGGCACATTGACCAGCACGCTGTGATCCCCCCGCACGGCGTGCCCGGCACGAACGTGCAGGCACGAGGGGGCAAGATGTTCTCGCTGGCACAAGCGGCCAAGGCGCCCGGCAAATCCCGCCCCGACGATCGCGCGGGCGATCAAGAACGGCCGACTTTTCCGCCGGCCGCGCCGATGACGGCAGCTACGCGATCGATCCGGCCGAACTGGCCCAGGGTGTTCACCCTTGCGGGGCACGACCCCGGCCCGATGAAACAATCCGTGCCCCCTAACGGCGCCGAGGCGAGCCCGGCAATTTCAGTGGGCGAGGCCGAATCCTTGGATGCACGCATCGCCGAGCAGGCCGAAACGATTCGCAATTTGTGGCAGCGCCTCGATGCCGCCGACCAGCGGGTGGCGGCCGAGGTCGAGGAGCGCCGCTGATTGCTGGCGCTGCTCACCGATCGCCGCTCGTGGTGGCGGCGGTGGTTCAGGTGAGTTTCCGGTGCGCCCGCACCCGGCAGATGTCGGAACAGAAGCGCCTGGTCGAGCGTGCCGCCGCGATCGGTGCCCCGCAATGTTCGCACGTTCGTCCCTGACGGGCGCGCTGTCGGAGCTTTGCCACGCGTGCGATCTTCAGCCGGCGCGTGCGCGCCGCCACGCAGGCGTCTGAGCAGCACCGGCCATGGATGCGGCGGCCATTGAAGAACGCCCGCCCGCAGTGACGGCAGTGGCGCGGAAATCTGCCCATTGGATCTGGCATGCGCGGCGCGCGCGACGGCGACATTCGCCCGATGCCAAGATCGCGCAGTCCAGCGTTTATCGCAGCCCAGCGCGCCGCCACCGCCGGATCAAGTCCGGCCAATGCCGCCTGCTGTGCTTGTCGAAGCTCCTCGACGAGCGGCGCAAACAGTTCCGGGATCGCCTCGTAATATGTCTCCCACCAATACAGGTGAGGACACCGTCTACAGGCGTCGGCTGGCAATGTCGCGATCGCATAGCCGTCGATGCGGACTTCTTCACGGCGCACCGGCTCGGTTCGCATGCCTATACCCCTATACGCTAACGGTGGTGGGGACCATGGATCCGCACCACCGTTAGCGTAACGGGTTCAGCCGTCGTATGCACGGGCGTCGCATGAGCAAACGATTCGCGATTTGCGCTCGCGGCTTGACCGCGAGGCCGAGAAGCGGCGCCGGCTGCTGACGCTGCTCACCGATCAGTCGCGCCGCCCGTGGTGCGGCGCTGGTTCCGGTGATCAGCCGTCAGCCGCTTCGGCCTCCTCGGGCCAGACGAAATTGGGATAGAGCAGCTCGATGACCCGGATCTGATCTTCCGGGGGAAATGCATCGAGCGGCAAACCGGCGACGTATTTGCGCAGCGCCGCCCGCTCGCTGCGTTTGCGCTCGGGTTTGAAATGTCCGTGGTCGTCTAGAAATTTGAGAAACCCCTCCATCTGCGCTTCGTTGAGCATTGCCATCAGCCGGGCATTGCGTTCGACGGCGGGCGTGATGCCGAGGCTTTTCAGCAGCTTTCGGTAGCTCGGCGGGGCGGCAGTTCCTCCCACCGCTGGTTGCTCTGCAGACGCGCCAGATATTCGTGACGGCCAGGATGTGATCTTGGTCTGACGGCCGACCGGGCGGCTCGCTGCGCATCTGGCGGTGCAGCGCGGCATGCGACACCCGAGCCTCGAGCGCGGTGTCGACCAGTTCCTCGATCACGACACGGCCAATCTGATGCGGCTTGTAGCCAGTCTTTTCCGACAGCAGGCTTCCAATCGCACCATAGAGGATCGGGACGCTCGACGCGGCCTTCTGGGGGGCGCGCATACGTCGCATGCGTTCAGTGGCTGGAGAGGACATCATAGGCCTGTCGGGTGCCGGCGCGTCGGCCTTGGTGCGATCGGCGCTTCGATCAGGTCGAGCTTGCGCTCGATGCTGGTGATCCGGCGCAGCAGCGCGGGCAGTGTCTCGTGCTCGTTACGGCGCTGTTGACGCAGCCGCTCGACCTCATCGCCGAGCCGCCGGATCTCAGCGGCAACTTCACGCGGCCAGCGGTTCGGAATGCCCTTCGGGCGGCCCGAGTTCGGACGCGCACCGCCGCGGCGGGTGCCGTCGCGAGCGAGCTTTGGAAGGATTTCAGAGACCACGCTTTTCTCGTGCGAAATCACGCTTACCGTAATGTTTGATTTTAACAGACCCTCGCCCCGACCCACGGATCCCCCTTCCGTCACTCCGCAGTCTCGTCTCAGGTCAGCCAAAAGGCTGCCCCTCGCAGCTCCTGCGCGATCAGGCATCGCTCCCTCCTTTCCGGTGTAGCTGCGCACATCAAAACCCCCGCTCTCGTACGGTTGTCGTTTTGGGACGTTTCGTGCACCAAATGCACTGAATGCACTGATTTCCCATCCTCTATATATTTTTCCCCTCCACACTTCCTTTCCCCGTCTTTCTCTGCTACGTGCGCGTGCGGCCGCGCCTCCTCCTATGTCTACGCTTGTAAAACCGGTAGAGACGGAGGAGAAATGTTAGGGGAGAAATATGCGGGTGGAATTTCAGTGCATTCAGTGCACTCAGTGCACCGCCGCGCCCCGGCTGGCTGGTCATTGAAGGCCCCGCGCCGCGGCGAGCTGATCGCGGCGATCGAGCTCAGCGGCGGCGTAGATGACCTCGCGGCGGCCGCCGATCACCCACAATCCGCTCTTGGCGTCGGGGTTGCGAACGGGGCCGTAGTCGCAGGCTTCGAAGCGGTGCGGGATGACGCGGCGGTTCCTGCGGTCGTTCAACCACTCCTCGAAATCGCCGGTGGCGTAGGGCGTGATCCGGCGCAGTGTTACGGCTTTGGGCAGAACGGCGCCGTCGCGCTCGATAAAGTCGCTATTAGGTAACCCCGAGGCGCGCAAATGATCGGCATAGGCTTCGAGTGTGTCGAGGAGCTCGGCGTCTTCGGAAGCGCGATGCGCGTTGACGATGTCCCAGAACGCCTCGGTCAGCGACGGTGGTGCCTTCGGATCGAAATCCGTAAGGTCGAGTTGAGCGAGATAGGCCGTGACGTGGCGGTCGCCGCCATTGGCGATCCAGCCCCATAGCTTGTCCCAATATTGCGGCGTGAAGTCTTCCTTCTTTTTTGTCGACCAGCCGACGTAGTGACGCCGATCGTCGGCCGGCAGATAGATCCCTTCCGCTTTGTAATTGCTCGTGTAGATGACGCTGCAGACATTCAGCACTGCGTATTCGCGGATGTTCTTCTCGTCGCAGCGCAGCACATCGGGCGGGGCCGCGGTGTAGGCTTTCATATGTTCGTAGAGCTTGAAGCGGTCGGTCTCCCCGAGATCCTTGGCCTCGCTGATGCGCAGGACGACACCTTTGATGAAGCCGTTGAACCGGCCCATGACCTGCATTGGCGACGCTTCGCGAAAATTCCATGACCCGATTGCGCGCTTGACCGGCTCTAACAGACTGTCTTTGCCGATGCCGGGGGCACCACCGAGGTAGAGCGCATGATTGATTTTTTCGTGTGGACGCTGCACGCGGTGCGCGAGGTAGCGGATGATGTGATCAGCGTCGTCCGGGTAGATCAGCCGAACGTGGTCGAGCCAGGGCCCCGCCTGTTCGGGGTCGCCAGGCCGCAGCGCCGGCGGCAGGTAGAGATTGACGCAGCGTGCCCCGACTCGGTCGATCCAACCGCCCTCGTTGATCAATCGATCGTCGATGACCAGCGGCTCACCGGGGGCCCACGTTACCTGCTCGATCGGTCGGTGCATGTCGAGCCAGCGAGAGGCCTTGATCTTGACGCGTTGGCCGCCCGCGAGGCGGACCGGAATGTGGCCGAAGCGGCCGTTGACCTTGTCGGCCGGCCAGAAGGTGCGGTTCGGAATGTAGAGATAGCGGGTCTCGGTCATGACGCTGAACAGGTCGTTGAGGCTGACGCCGCGGCGCACGCGAGCGCCAGGGTCATCGTCCTCACCGGGTTCGGGTGGCGGTAGGGCCGCGCCGCCGCCGGCACCACCGCCACCGCCACCATCACCGCCGCCGTCACCGCGCGGCAGGGCGACTGACGGACCAGCACTCCCATCGTCCTGCGATGGGGCGGGCTTATCGTCTGGTAGCGGCGGGCGTTTTCCGCCGCCGGCGCCGGGCTCGGTGTCATCTGATGTGTCGGTGCGAGCGTTTAGGTCGTCGAGCCCGAGGACTCCGCGTTCGCGCCAGCCGAGGCTTTCCGGACTGACGCCGAGCCGTTCGCAGAGCCAGCGAGCGGCGGCTAACGCATCTGCCGTGCCACCAAGCTGGATCACCAGATCGATTGCGGTGAGTGCGATCTCCAGTCCGAAATCCCAGATCCCGTCCGGGTGAACGGAGATGTCTTCCTCGAGGTCGCGGCCGAGATCTTCCGAGGTAAGCCGCCAACCGCTGTTGCCGCGATCGCGGAAATCCGGGTGTAGCGCCTGGACCCAGCGCTCGGGACCAGCGAGTGCCGCGACATTGACGTGGTGAAAGAAGCCGCCGCCCGTTGTCCGGCCGGTTTGCCGCCGCGGCGGTCGCGACGGTTTCGATGTTTTCTTCTCGACAGCACCGGCCTCGCCCAACATGCGCTCGATCTCGTCGAGCGTGTCGTGAAGCATCTCCTCGCCGACGACAGGGAGGTCGGCGAGCGGCGTATCTGCCGGCGAGCCATTCGTCCAGCTATAGGGCTGGCCGGTGTCAGGATGGATCCCGTCGCAGACGAATTGCTGGCCGAGGCCGAGGATCTCGATCAGAACCTTGGTTCCATCAGGTAGGAAAAGCGGCGTCGTGGTGAGCTTGGCGAGCGGCCGTTCGGCGCGATACACGAGCAGCCGCTTCGGCGCCCGGCCGATCCGGTCGAGCGGCGTCGGGCCGAGCACATGCTCGACCCGATGAGCGACATCTCTGGCGAGCTCCGGGACGAGGATGTCGATGTCGACGGCAGTGATCTCACCGGCCGCAAGCCCGGTGTTGAGCGCCAGGCTGCTGACCGAGGCGGTGACTGCATGCGGCGGGTCGCTAAGCGCCCGTTGCAGCCAGTCCTCGCCCTGCGGTCGCTTGCCGGCGCCTCGGATCGGCTGGCCTGTTTGGTCACAGGCTCCGGGCGACCAGATCGCGACTGGCCGATAGCCGTTGGCCCAATAGGTTTGGCGTAGGGCGCGTACCGATTCGAGGGTGACTTGCGACCGAATCTCTGCCACATTCGGCTTCCCTGCTCGCCGGCGGTTTGGGATGCGCCGGGGAGCCATTGACTTTGATCTGCGGCAGCGCCGCCCTCTCCTCGAGAAGGCGGCGCTGTCGTTTGGAAGCCTGGATCGGAACCGACTCCGAGTTCGAGGGGGGCAACTCGGAATTCTGCGAGTCAGTGTTGTTTCAGTTTTGCCGGGGCGTCGCGCGGTGCAAGATTGGCGAGGTTTTTGAGGATATTACGGACGCGTTCCTTGGCGGCGTTAGCGCGGTCGTCCCTTGGCAGCGCTTCGATGCTCGCCGTGGTTATGACGTATAGTTTGGCGAGTTCACGAAATTGTACGCGGGAGATTTTGGGGGCCTTCCCCTGCTTGATGTCGTAGCGCCAACGTTTGACTTGTTGTGCCTCTATCGGCGCTCCGTCTTCTGCAACTACTTTTAATTTTCGCATTTCGGCAGTCAGCCATGTGAGAGCGGGTTTTTCGCTCATCCCGCCGACTGAACCGAGCAGCAATTCCAGCCCGAAGGCGATATGCCCCCGGACATAATCATGCATTAATTCAGTCGGGCGGGTGCCTGATGATGCTGGTGGTGTCTGTTCAAACAAGAATGGAGGTAGCGCGCCCCGCGCGGTGTTGTGTAAGCCGCTATGCAGTGGTGCCAAGACCCGAACCCATCCACCGGCCTGAAAGGCGGGATCGGTGTTAAGCCAGCCGATGAGAACCCTGAGCGCCCGCTGGGCTTGTGCCAGACTTACTTTTCGGATGACTGCCTCGTCGCCGCTTTGCTCGGCCTTGGCATTGAGCGCCATGGCTTCCTCGAATACGCTGAGCACATCGGCCCAGATCTGGTCTTTCCCAAGCATTGTCTGTCCTCAAATCGGGTGACCGACTAATGTGAGTGTCGTAAGTATTGAATTTGGTGGATTTGCGGTTTTACAGTAAATCCGGCTCCCATGAGTTTACGTGGGATGTGGCGAGCTCGGTTCGTCCAATCATGCCGGACGTGCTTTCTGGCCGTCGCGCTTCGCTATGAGGGCGGCGAGATACTGGTCAATTTCCTCTTCGATCCAGAACGTGTTTCGGCCGATGCGGATCGGCTGCGGGAACGGCAGTTCGGGGTCCGGGTCATGGCAGACGCGCCAGATGTGCGTTTTGCTATTGGGCAGCCCCTTTTCACCCAGTTGCCGCCGGTTTAGTAATTTCACCCGCTCCCCCGTATACCGCGAGAATTCGCGGGGAACACGCGGGAACTTAGAGGCACCTCCCGAGGATTACCGGGGGCACGAAACTAGAATTTTGTGGCCCTCTTTTGCTGTCGTTTGAGGCATGACGCGACAGCGGTGGGGGAGCGTTCGATACCTGCTAGTGCGTGAAGCGCGCGACAAATCACCTTGACTACCGGTCCATCGGATTTCACCGATGGGCGCTTATGCCCAGCACTCACCAGCGCATCGCTCACTAGCGGTGCAAGCGCCCTGGCCATTACGTGCCACACAGCCACCTGCCGCCCCTGCTTCGAGGGTGGCCCGATATAGGGCCAGGCCAGTTGTGCCGCATTCCAGAGATCGATCAGACTACCCACCGCGGGATCGCCCGGTGTCGCGTCCGGTAGCGTTAGATCGAGGATCTCCCCCAGCGCCGTTTGCAACTCAGCGGCCGCTCGCTGCAGTCGGTGTACTTTATCGAAGATAACGGCACGCTGCGGATCATCGGGCGACCTCGCCTGCTGATCCCACTCGTAGAGCAACTGGGCGATCCGGGTGATTTCCGGCCGACACGGGATTTTTGCTTGTCGCGGCCGGTGTGGCTGTCCCGTGGTAGCTTCTTCAAACCAGGCCTCGATCGTCGGGAAGAGACCTGCATAGGGCGGAGGCGGTTCTTCGGCAAAGCCGCCTTCCGGTTCCGGCAGTAAGGGCTGATTCCAATAGGCGCGATTTAAGTTGTTCAACTCCCAGAGTTGCCGGTTAACTTGGGATGTCATCATTGCCCAGCAATAGGCCGGATCGGCACTACCGTGTTTGGATCGTCAGGCGGTTCGACGATCGCCATAAGCCGCTTGTCCCAGGCCTCGAACAGCGCGCGTTTCTCCTCGAGATAAGCGAACTGGTCGTACGTCTTGTGCAGCTTGGGCCTGGTGTGTGAGATCGCTAGTTCGCGGACCAGATCCTGCGACGGAATCGCCGAGAAATGTGTTCGCGCAGTACGACGCAAGTCGTGCAGCACCCAGCGCTTGATCGTCTTCGCTGGATCATCGTACTCGCCGGCAAACCGCAGCATCGTCCCGTTGAGACGCGTCTTGGCCTTCGAGAAGCCGGACACAGGGCGCGCGCCGCCAGTGGTACTGAAGACAGCATTGCCCTTAAATCGGGGTAACGCCTTAAGCAGCGCGATAGCCCGTTCCGACAGCGGCACGTGATGCGGTGCGTCCGTCTTCATCCGTTCCGAGGGGATCGACCACAACGCGTTGGTCAGATCGAGCTCCGACCACGTCATATCGGCCGCTTCACGAAGTCGCTGCCCCGTCAATAGCAGGAAGTGAAAAAGCGAGCCGAATGGATAACCCATCTCATCGGCTGCGCGCCAAAATAGGCGCATCTCACCGCTTGTGAGGATGCGCTGTCGCACCTCTTTGGTGCCGATCAGATCGGCCGGCTTGACATGGTCGCAGGGTGAACGCTCAAGCCCGTAGAGATCTTGGGCAATCGCCCAGCCGAACATTTTGCTGATATAAGCCAGAAGCTTGTGAGCGGCGTACCGACCCCGCCCATTGCTCGTTTCGCGGATGACTTCGATTACGTCCGAACGGTTTATCGCGGTGATCGGGCGAGCGCGCCAGCGCGGGATGAGGTCCCGCCTGATCGCCGCCTCGACCGCCTTGCGAGACCGCAGCTTCGCTACATGGTTGGCGATAAAGGCCTCCGCCACGACCTCGAAACTATCGCGGCGCCTAATTTCCCGTTCCCGACGCTCAGCTTCGGCCTTGACCTTGGGATGCTCGCCTTTTTCGATCTCTGCCAGCGCGTCGCGGGCCCGGCTTCGAGCCTGCTCTAGGCTTAGCGTCGGATACCCGCCGAGAGTATGGCGGACCAGCTTGCCATCGAGCCGGCGCATGACGATGAAAGAAATCTTCCCTTTATCGGTGATCCGGGCGCCGAAGGATGGCACCACCCCATCCCAGATTAGTCTCCGCTTGCCGGGCGCCGCGGGTTTGATCGCCTGCAGGGCGCGATCGGTCAGAACTTTTTTTTCGATCGCTTTTGGCATGACCTCGGGACTCAAATTCCTGAGGTTGTCCGGGGCAACGCCGGGGCAACGTATTTGCTTGGCACCGCCGAAAACCAGGACGAACCGTCAGAAACTAGATATAGGCCAAATTCCAAGGTAGAGAAGGGGATTTAGTCTCCCTTTAGAAACTGCCGGAACCGTCTGGAAACTCAGTGCGTGGGAATCATAATCCCAAGGTCGGGGGTTCAAATCCCTCTCCCGCTACCATCTATCATACTGGTAAACTTATATATTCTAGTCCGCTACTACCCGGGACCGCACTTACCCGAGCAAGGGGTAAGCAGGAGGTAAGCACAGCGGCGTCCTTTCTATCCTTGGCGCCTTCCTCGTCCGGCCTGCCCACGCGCGCCCGCACCCGCGCGTATATACCCTTCCCGTCTGGCCCGCCCCTCGCGCCCGCGCGCGTGAAGCGTCCTGCCGATGCTGTGTTCCGGGCTCGCACGCCCAAGGCTCCGGGCTGTCTGTCCGTGTCGCCGGGTCAATCCGACTGCGCCCGAGGAAAGGGCAAAACCGGCCAAAAACCGTGCCGAAACCCGGTGGCGAGCCGGGGGGCCGTGGAAACCGGCGGCTGGGGGCCAGGGCCGGGGGATTTCTCCCAGCCCGGTAGTGGAGCCCTCAATGCGCCGCGGGGGACCCAATGAGAAGGGAGCCTTGCCGCCAGGAACGCTGCCCGAATTTAGCGAAGCGGCCCGCCAATTTGCGGAACGGGTCGGAAAAACCTGCCGAAAACCTCCAAGAAACGTGCGATACGGCAGCCCTCCTGGAGATTAGGGCCGCCCTGGCCGCGGATATCCTGCGACTTGCGAAGGGGAGCCCTGTGAAGGGTGCCCTTCCCTTTGGCGCTTTCCGCAGAGCCCCTTCCTGGGCTGAGCCTCGACGCCCCTGCCAATCCGACCCAGGCTGCGGCCCGGCAACGTCTCGACCGCCTGAAGTCCGATCCGCAATGGTTCCAGAAACTGATGGCAGGGGACGCCGAGGCAACGGTCGAATACGAGCGCCTTAACAGGGACTTGGCGGACTAGCTCCAAAAATCAGATCCGCGTTCTGGCCAGAGGGGTTCTTATCGGGTAGATCCCATGCTTCTTTATGCCGAGAGACTTATGGCACGCGATAAGCAGCGACAATCCCCGAGTGTGCCGGAACCCTATACTCTTGGGCTAATAGGAGGAGCGGCCGAATTCGAGTGGCAATACCCAGACGAGATGATGAAGCTGGGCTGCCTGACTGCCTATTGGTCCCTGGCAGACGAAACCTCGTGTCAAGTCCTTGCACTCCTCCTGAGAAATTCGGAGAAAGTATTTACTCTACTATAAATCATAGATCACGACGAGACCTAGTTCTAGCAGTGGCTAAGTGCTCGGATCTAGACGAGAGGTCTATGGAGTATCTTACTTTTTCCTTAGACGCATTAACAGAGGCGGCGGAGGCACGAAATAAACTCGTTCACGGGCTTTTCAAAGCGGAACCGATCAGTGGCGAGCTGATATCGGTTTATACGCGACCGGTAGCCAAGGTCCCTACGATCACGAGAGGTGATGTCCTGAAGCAATTGACAGACGCGATTGCTCTGTGCGAACGCGCGGTAGGGGTCCTCCAGTCGACTGCTGTAGCGATCGCTTTGCCGGAAGTACTCGACGATGTGTTGCCTCCGGGGCGGGGGAAGCGGTCACGCGAAAAACCTTGACGACCCCACCATACACGGCACAACAGGCTGCGAACTCGGTGCTAGCCAGGTGCTCGCGGGACGCAACCGAGTGCTCGCAGGTTGATGCCGGTGGCATAGTGGCTGTGGTCGGCCGAGCAAGAGCGGCCTCTCAGAAGGGGCAAGATCGAGCGCGCCACCGGCTGACGTTTCGCTGACCCGTAAGCGCGTAGGATTAACCCTGGGTTTGGCGTCCCCCTAGCGGTCCAAGCCCCGTGTGGCAGGGCAGCGCCGAATTCTCTCCCCTCGGCGCTGTTCGGCTCCCCAGCCCCCTGCTTTGCCTCACCCCAAAGCGTAGCGGCGGCCGTGGCGGATCGTGTTGGAGCCGGATCGGACCGAAGCTCCAGCAAAACCGCGCTCGTTGCGGTATTGATCTCCCCTTCCTCATCAGGGGAGCAGCCGCCCCATCCTGATCCTCAGCCCAACTGTGGTAGACTACTCGGCCGCGAACAAAGAGGCATAGACGCCGGGCGCGGGCGGACCTCAGCGGGGAGCATAATGCCAAGCGAGATCATCTACAGCGTCTTTGTCAGCTCAACCTATGAGGATCTCCGCGAAGAACGCGCCGCGGTGCAAAAGGCGCTTCTTCAGCTACACTGCATGCCGATCGGAATGGAACTGTTCGGTTCTGCCGATGAAGAAACTTGGGAGTTCATCCAGCGTCAAATAGAGAACTGTGATTATTATGTTGTGATTGTGGCAGACAAATACGGATCTATCGCCGCCGATGGATTTAGCTACACTGAGAAAGAGTACGATTACGCGAGAGAGATCAAGAAGCCTGTTCTTGCATTTGTGCACGGCAGCAGAGGCGTCATCCCACGCGACAAGACAGAACAAGATGCTGAAAAACGTCCCAAGCTGGAAGCGTTCATCGAAAAGGCCCGACGATCTCCCGTGAGTTTTTTCACCGCTCCCCATGATCTTGCGACGCAGGTTATCGTGAGCTTTGTCAATCTGCGGGATAGTCGGCCGGCAGTTGGATTTATCAGAGCCGACCAAGCAGCCGATCTGAAGAAATACACCGAGCTTCTAGAAGAGAACGCGCGACTGAGAACAGAGATATCGAAGCTTGAACGTTCTGATATGCCGCTTTCCGTGAAGCTCTTGAACAAATTACCTTGATTGCCAAGTCAGTTGGTAATGAAATTGTCAAGACCTGCTCATGGGGAGAGCTTTTTGTGTCCTCCTGTGAGAATATTATTAAAGGATCAGATGTCGAATTTCAGATAAGATCTGGCATGTCGGGATGGATAACAGGTGATCAAGAAAACAGGAGTGTCATGTCAGATGAACAATTTAATCGGATTAAGTTTCGATTTGTGGGAAGACGCTTGGTAGTAATCGAACTTGTTTCTCGTACATACCGCGGTGAAAATCGAGAAGTAAGGGTTTGGAAATTAACGGATTATGGACAGGCGCAATATGGTCTCCTGATGCCTTAGCGCCGTTCGGTGCCGAGCGCCAATACGAGGAAGACCTCCGCGAGCCATCTATGCAGGTTCATTGCGCCGAGATCGGCTCGATCAGGCTCGGGTCGTTGTTCTTGACGTTCCCGACGCGAGTGCTCACCGGCCAGCACGTCATCTCTTCCGAGGAACATAGCGCGAGCAGCGCCTTAAGCCGGCGCGCGTCGGCAGGCTCCTCCCCGAGCCAAACCGGCCACGTCTCAGGACCGAGGACCACGGGCATCCGGTTGTGCAGTTCGGCGCATAGCTCGTTCGGCGGACAGGTGACGACAGCGAAGCTCCTCACCCATTCACCCGCGGGCGAGCGCCAATTCTCCCAAAGCCCGGCGAGCGCCATCAGCCCGCGGTCGGCAAGCGCGACGGCGTAGGGTTGCGTCCCGGTCGCGGTCTTCTTCCACTCGTAAAGTTATCGACTGGCACGAGGCAGCGGCGCCGCTGGAACGCCTCGCGGAAGGCCGGCCTATTCTCGATCCCCTCGGCCTTCGCGTTGATGTTCGCAAAGCCGACTTTGAGGTCCTTGGCCCAGAAGGGCACCAAGCCCCAACGCGCCAAATCTAGGCTGCGCTCCCCGGCCCTCGCATCGAAGCGAACGATCGGCAGCTGATCAGTGGGCGCGGCGTTCCAACTCGGTGCGAAGTTCGGGGTCGGCCGGTGCGCCGGGATCGAGAAGACGAGCTTGATCTCGCTGACATCGGAGGAGAGACGGACGCGGCCACACATGGCGTCTCTCTTTTCATCGGCAAGCGGATGCATTTGCCGGTGCTGCCTCAGCGGGAGTAACCATGCGGCCCACCTGATCTAAGAAGTTTCGGAACGCGGTAGCAAACCACGGCGTCGAAACCTCTTGAGCTTCGGTCAACACGAGGCTTTGTCTATAAAGGCGGAGAATTCCCTCTATGTCCGCTGGACTTCGTTGAAGGCTAACAATAATCAGTTGGTCTAAATTAATCGGATCTCCAGGCGTGATCGCTTTCGGATAGCCCACGAGCACCGCGTTTGGCGTACCGGGGCGGCCCGGACGGACTAAGCCAAGATGTCGTCCCAAAAGTAATGCATAATCGTAATCGTACGCCTTCCACAAGTCCATCGGATCTCTTGACTTGATCAAAGTTTGCGTATCAGTGTCCGCCTGAACGGGTACGAAGACTACTTCGAGACGGCTGCGGTTCATAGAGACTGTAACTTGAGAAGCGTCGCTCAACATGCACCAAAACGCATGAATGGCTGCATATCGTGTAGGCTGTGTAAACTCTGTGTTGTCCAGGAAAAGAAGGTAACTGTAATAAGCAAAGTCTGAGGGAACGCGATCCGTCGGCCGAACAAGGCCTCGTGCCAACCCCCCCATTCGCGCCAACGCCTCCAGTTGTGAAGAAGTCCCCGCAGCCGCACCTATAGGCGCGCTCTTCCAATCGCGCCCAATGAGGCCGCCCGCGAGGGCACCACTGAGACCGACTTGCCCGCCAATTACCTCTACTGTGGTCGGCGACGGAGAACATGACGACGCCGAGAGCAAGGCTACCAAGATCGCAACCCTCACGTTTTCCTCGATCGCCATCGCTTGCTCGGCTTTCTTATGGGTTGCGTCCGCCTAAACATTGCTCTGTAGATGGCGAGGCCAAGGGATCACGATTGCCCCGTTGAAGACGACGTCGC
>Ga0306923_10001559_pt1 | contig 20483 bp, 18 predicted proteins | sample sta12Can44000108_FD_203841 | JGI IMG/M metagenome (GOLD analysis project Ga0306923, IMG submission 203841) | Lab enrichment of tropical soil microbial communities from Luquillo Experimental Forest, Puerto Rico - statanox.12C.anox.44.000.108 (v2)... | ecosystem: Environmental > Terrestrial >... | reverse complement strand
TAATTTACTGCACCTGCTCAGGTCTGCAATTGGTACGAAGCGGACGTTGCCCGATGCTCGCTTACTGCAGCGCGGTAGGCCTCTTGAACAATCTTCGAGCATTTCTTCACGCAGGGAGCGCCGGAGGTTTCTATGGTCCATCTGGCCTCTCGACGACCGTTCCTGCCGCGAGCGCCCGTGTTCCACTGTGGACTTTCAGACCGCTGATTGCTTCCTGCGGAATCCGGCCTCGATCATTCCGGCGTGCGGGCTGATCTCGCCTGCCAGCACGCGGGTGTGAATGTCGGGGCGATCCTTCCGAAGGCGGCGCAGGAAGGCGGCGGTCGAGTTGCCGGATGGGCGGGCAGAATTGTGTACATTACCATTCCCATTGTACACGCTTTTCTTCGGGCGATGTGCTGGCCGCTGGTTGGCCTGATCTTCCGCGTCAATCTTCTGGGCGCGTCGTGCTGCCTTTACCCGCGCTCGATCCGCCGTCGAGCGGCCGTAGGGCACGGTTTCCCGCGCGTGGATGATCGCAGGCCGAGCCCATCGGCGCTGGAACGTGCGCCAGCTCTCCTCGGGCATCCATTTCTGCTGCGATGGCGTCTCTGGCCGCCAGAGCATCGCCATTGGCGTGAAGCCGATTTGCAGCATCTGCTGCAGGCGTTGCTCAGCGGCGGCGAACGTGTCCTTCGGGTATCCGATCAGCACGTAGGCCCGCATGTAATGCGAGGCACGCGTAAAACCGGCATCCAACAAACGGCGTGCCGCTGAGCACAACGTCTCAAACTCATCGCCCGGATCATAGGCGAAGAACATCGTGGGACGCGGTCTCAGGCTTGCCAGCAGGTCCACTTGATAGTCTTGCAGCGACAGCGCCTCCAGGCCGCCGGTGAACTCGATGCGGCGATTCTGCTGGCGCAGCATGGCGAACACCGCATCGACATGATCACGCGGACAGGCCAGCAGGTTGTCGTCGAGAATGTTCCAGCCGTCGATGATCGGCAGCAGGCGCGGCACCGGATCGCGCTTCCACACCGAGCAGAACCAGCAGCGCCGGGGGCAGCCGCGCGATGTGAAGATGTAGCCCGGCTTGACGTAGCGGCCGGGCACGAACTCCTCGCCGCGGTCGCCGTAGGCTACGCCGCCGATCTTGACCGGCGCGACCTGCTTCCATTGGTCGGCCAGATATTCGGCGAATGCCTTGTCGTAGGTGAACGTGACCGACACATGCACCTCGTCGGCCTCAGCGTGCCGGTCGGGAGGGCCGAAATAGGCGAGCGCGTCGGTCGGTGTCGCCTTGGTCTTGCGGGGGAACACACGGATGATGCGCAGCTCGGTCATGTCTCTGACCTGTAGATAGCCCAAGGTAGATTTGCTACCCCCGGCGTTTGGCCCCCTCCATCAGCTCTGAAAGTCCCGCGTAGGATCGGACGCATGGGCGGGCTCCGCATGGGCCTGCTCGCATTAGCTGGACAATCCGGGATGGTTCAGCGGCCGGCGATAAGCTGCTGTGCGTCCTCGATAATCGGTCTCGCGGCGGCTGCAGTCGCTGGCGCTGGAATTTGCGCTGCGCATTAGTTTGCCGTTAGTTTGGCAGGACATTAATTTCAACTAACATACTGTAATACCTGAGATATTTTGAAAAATAAGACTAACGACCCAATTAATCCATTTTATCGGCCCGCGCGATGAAAGGGTCAAGAAATGAATAAGTACGCAATTTCAATCCGTTAGATGGTCAATTTTGTCCGGCATGTGGCCACCATTGTGCCGTGCGTGGTCCGGGGATGGCTCGGCAAGCATGCTTTGGCGGCGGCCGTCACGGCGCTTGATCCGGTTCACCGACCGCCTCAATCCACTTCAGGGCATCAAGCTCGACAGGCCGCCCGCCCGGCATTGCGTCGCCGGTTGTAACAGGTTAGCGTGCCAGACGACCCGTGACGCGCCGTAAGCGCGTCTTGCTCTCCGGAACGGCGCTTCCGGCCCGGTCGTCCCCTTGAAAACTCCACTCGCCTCTGTGCGCGACCCCTCGCGCATGACGGCCGTATCGGATCGCCGCATGAACCCAATTGTTCGTTCCATCGCCATCTTGGTTGCGCTGTTCGTGACGGTTGGGATGCGCCCTGTGTCCGCGCAGGACAAAACCGTCGTGGTCTTTGCCGCCGCGTCGATGAAAAATGCACTCGACGACGTCGATGCCGCGTTCACCAGGAGCACCGGGACCAAGGTTGTTGCAAGCTATGCTGCAAGCTCGGCATTGATGAAGCAGATTGAGCAGGGTGCGCCGGCTGACGTTTTCATCTCGGCCGATCTCGACTGGATGGATTACGGCTCGCAGAAGCAGGTCATCAACGACGCAACTCGTGTCAATCTGCTGGGCAACCGGCTGGTCCTGATCGCACCGAAGGATTCCAAGCTCGGTAATGTCGTGATTGGCCCGGGCTTTGATCTCGCGCAGCTTGCGGGCGACGGACGCATCGCGACCGGTGATGTGCGCGCGGTGCCCGTCGGCAAATATGCCAAGGCAGCGCTGGAGAAGCTCGGCTCGTGGGACGCCGCCGCACCGAAATTTGCGATGATGGAAAACGTGCGCGCAGCGCTCACCCTGGTGGCGCGTGGCGAAGCGCCGCTTGGCATCGTCTATGCGACGGACGCCAAGGTTGACCCAAGCGTCAAGATTATTGGCACGTTTCCAGACGACTCCCACCCGGCGATCGTATACCCGATCGCCGCGACCACAACTGCAAAGCCCGAGGCGCAGAGCTATCTGACCTACCTGCGTTCGGCGAATGCCAAGGCAATCTTTGAGAAATACGGCTTCACATTTCTGATCCGGCCAACGTCCTGATGTAACGGTCGCAGCCTCCACGCGGAGAAATGCGAATATGTCACTTGACGATGCGGCAGCCACTGACGCGACTCTCAGAGCCAATGCCTTGGGAGTCAAACACCATGTCCGGCATACGCATTTCGGTACGGATCGATCTGGCGAGCGGAAAACGCATCGGGCCGGGCAAGATTGCGCTGCTGGAGGCAATCCGGTCGACTGGATCGATCTCGGCGGCGGCGCGATCTCTGGGCATGTCATACCGCCGGGCGTGGCTCCTGGTGGAGGAGATCAACCATGCGCTGCGTAGGCCCGCTGTCACTGCGGAAACCGGCGGGCGTCGCGGAGGTGGCGCCATCATCACGCCGGTCGGCGAACGAGTCGTCGGTCTCTATCGCGCCATCGAGGCGCATGCGCGCGCTGCGGCCAGTGCAGAGTTCCGCACCATCGCAAAGATGGTCCGCCCGAGGCCGACTTGAATTGCTATGGAGAATAATCGCGGCGCTTGCCGCGCTTTTGGTTTGGCTCCCAAGCGCAGCTAGTGCCCGTGATGTAACCGACTCCGCTGGTCGGAAGGTTCAGGTCCCCGACCATATTGGCCGCGTGATGGCGGCAGGACCGCCCGCCTCCGCGCTGCTTTACGTGCTGGCCCCGGAAAAGATGATCGGCTGGAACCTGAAGCCGCGCGAGGCGGACCTGCCTTATCTTTTGCCGTCGGTGCGCAACCTGCCGGAGATCGGCCGGCTCACCGGACGGGGCAATACGGCCAATTTGGAAACGGTGATGGCCGCCAAGCCCGACGTGATCATGGACTTTGGCTCGGTCAACGAGACCTACGTTTCGCTTGCGGATCGGGTGCAAAACCAGACCGGCATTGCATACCTGCTGATCGATGGGCGGTTCGACAACACGGCCGGCGCATTGCGCATGCTGGGGTCGATTTTCGGGGTCAACGAGCGTGCTGAGCGTCTGGCCCGGCGCACGCAGGAAATCCTCGACGAGGCCGGGCGGGCCGCACGCAACATTGACGAAAAGCAGCGTCCGCACGTCTATCTTGCCCGGCGCGCCAATGGGCTGGAAACGGGAAATCGCGGATCGATCAACACCGAGATCATCGAGCGTGCCGGCGGCATCACTGTCGTCGATACGGAGCGTGCGGGTGGCGGGATCGTCAACGTCTCGCTTGAGCAGGTCCTGCGGTGGAATCCGGATACCATCATCACCACCGATCGCAATTTTGCCGATCAGACGCGGGGGATGTCGGCCTGGGCCGACGTGGAAGCAGTCCGGCGGGGCCGCATTTTCCTCAGCCCGAGCTTACCCTACGGCTGGATCGACGGCCCGCCCTCGATCAACCGGATGCTGGGTCTGCAGTGGCTTGCCCGCCTGTTCTTCCCGAACCGGCTGCAAGGCGATATCCGCGACGAAAGCCGCAGCTTCTACCGGCTGTTCTACCAGATCGAGCTGACCGATCCGCAGCTCGACCGGCTGCTCGAAGGCGCCAAATGAAAGTGACGGCGTTAAGGGCGGAAGGCCGGTGCAGATTGGTCAACCGACAGAGGATACTGATCAAAGCCCGAACGGAGAGAGACAGATGAAAATCAGCGCCCGCAATACTCTCAAAGGTACAATCGTCGATGTGACGAAGGGACAGACAACCGCCCATGTCCGTATCAATGTCGGGGGCATGGTCGTTACCGCGTCCATCACCAACGAAGCGGTCGATGAACTGAAGCTGCAGAAGGGCCAGCAAGCCTATGCCGTGATCAAGGCATCCGATGTCATGGTTGCGATCGACTGAACCGCCGCGGATATGCATCGTCGAGTCGCTGGCTCTCACGTAAGCATCCTATAGAACCTCACCACGCTGACAGCAGATTGTCCCTATCGCTATATACCCAAGAATATAACGATAAGATGGCACCCCACCTTGACCATATGCTTTCGACAACCGTCCTGCAGCCTGTGCCGCGGGAGTCGCGGCCGGCGCGTCCAGGGCTTGTTCGGCAGGACAGCTCCGACGGGGCACGACGTACACGATTATGGGAGTTCGATCGTAATCTGCACTGCTCGATCATTGGGACGTGCCTCACAACGGCAGAGCTTCGTCGCATCCTCGATAAGCTGAAGGTCGATGGGGCAGATACGGCCTCCGAGCACGACGTTCACGCCCTGGGAGTCATGCTCGCAGGCCAGAAGAACGAAGGCGCGAAATTCCTTCAGAAAGCATTGGATCGACGGCACAGCGCCGCCCTCTCACGATATTCCAGGGCCAAGGATGCCACGACTCTCCTGGCGCAGTGGCAAGAGTCCCTCAAGCAGGGCGATATTCCAGGCGCTTATTGGGCAGCACTGACGCATCCCGCGGCGACTGACGAGCTCGTGAAGCGAGTGTTTGGTGATGTGCACATGCTGTCCCACTTGGTGGGCGCCGCCAATCGCGCCGACATTCGAAGGCTGCGAGAATTGGGGCAGGCAAACGCCGCGCTGGCGGCAAAGGTCGAGCAGCAGCAGCGGCAGCTGCGCGATGGCTTTGCCGCCCGCGATCAGACGATCGGCCGCCTGAGTGACCTGCTCGCGCGCCAAAGGAACGATCACAGCGGGCAGCCGCAGTCCGGCGGCGATGTCGCCGACTCCGTCATTCGGGACCTCAATAATCGGCTTGCTCGCGAGACGGCATGTCGCGTGCGCAGCGAACGCCGCATGAGCGAACTATTGGTGACGCTGAAGGAAAAGGAAATCACATTGCAGGCGAGCCTGCGAGAGCATGAAGCAACTCGGCGTGAGCTCGAAAACATCGAAGATCATCTGGGTGCAATTTTCCAGCCGGAGGACTGCGATCTGGGGGCATCGCTCGATTTGTCGGGTGCCATCCTGTTGTATGTCGGCGGGCGGACACATCAGATTCCTCAGCTCAAGCGATTAGTCCAGCGCGCAGGCGCACATTTTCTGCATCACGACGGTGGTGTCGAGCACAGCTCGGGATTACTGCCCGGCCTGATTAGCCGTGCTGATCACATCTTCTTCCCCATTGACTGCATCAGCCATGACGCGGCAGCGACCATCAAGCGGCTGTGCCGGATGATGGGCAAGAGCTACCGACCGCTGCGAACCGCGAGTCTCACCTGCCTGCTGACCGGGATTGCAAGCTTGCGCGGGGATTGTCAGCTGCCTGCTGCCGAATGATCGAGCGGACAGCCCCCTGGTTGAGAACCGCACCGACGGGAGAGCGAGATGGCTGACCAGGATCGCCAGGCATTTCCATTCAGCCAAGCTCAACAATATCTTAGCTGTCGACCCGCTTCTCTCGCGAGCGACCTCTATTTGCAGACGACATGAGCGGCGGCGTAGCGGAACTTGTCGCGCTAGCGAACCCGTTGGATCCATGTGCGACTCAGCATTGGTCGAAGCCGCTCTTCGAGTCGCGCGAGGCTACGAGCTCCTATCCTTTGCTCAACGAGGTTGCGCAATTTATCAACTTCCCAAGCGGACTCGTCGGTGTACACAGCATGCTTGCGTGCTCGCGGATGCTGCGGGCGTGGCTGCTGATCTATGAGGTTCGGTCCGCGTGATGATTTGCTCTTTTGCTTGAAAGCGACTTGCTCCGCCCCTGGTTTATCCGCACCAGCCGCAGGCGGCGGGGTCTCTGCTGGAGGCGTGTCTACAGTGGCAGGCGCGTTGATTGTTTTTGATGCTTCCAAGGCGGCGGTCGCGGTCGGTGGGTTAGGTTGACCAACAAGCGCCGCGGCAATAGCGGAACGCTCGTTTAAGGCGCGAATCGGCTCGCGAGCCTTGAAGAAACTACAGCTTTGGCTTGTCGGACACATGCCACTTTCTACGTCGGCAACAAAGGCCGACTTCAACCGCGCCATTTGGGTGATTCCTGGTGTGGCGGGAGAAGCTTCTCGGCTCTGAAACCCGAACGGCGCGAACGCCAACGCCTCCAGATTCGCTCTTGTCATGAACATCCCAAGACCGCTCGCGCCTACCAGTGCACAGGCAACGCTGGCCAGCCAAAGCTTGCGTCGGAGATTGGGAGAAAGGCACAAATAGCCAAACTCGGGATGCACACCGCGAACCATGGTCGGTTCTCCGCCTTTTCCTCCCCCTTCCTGTTGATCGCTACGCGCTGCGACACATCCTTCTCCAGACGTGCCGAGATCGAGTGTACTGAAAGGTGCCTTCGAGCACCGTGATGCTGATCACAAATTGTTGGAATCCTTCGCCATGACGATGCGAATTCGAAAGACAGTTCGGATGATCTCGCGAGCGGCACTAAAGTGTAAGTGGCGCCGAGCTACGCTTATGTGATTGGAAAGCAGCTGCCTTGGTTGCTGGCGCGAGAGGCGTTTCAGCTTTTGTGCACGTCTCATGAGCGAACGCTTACCCTCTTCTAGTGCCTCCCGCCGCTCAAGACTCAGACACTACAATCCCGCCAGCTCGTAACGCGAGAAGTCGTAGCCTTCCTTGACCACCATCTCGAGCAGGAACGGCGCGCCGGTCTCGGTGACGCGGACCGCCTCCTTGATCGCCGGCACGATCTCGGCCGGCTTCTCGACCCGCGTGGCGGCAACGTTGAGCCCCTGCGCCACCTTCGTGTAGTTGCCGGTCACCGTGAGCGCGCCATATTTCGCGGTCGAGAGCTTGAGCACGTCGCGCTCGGCCGCCATCACCCCGTTGTTGAACACAACCGTGAGAATGGCAATGCGGTTGCGCGCAGCCGTCTCGATGTCCATGCCGGTCATGCCGATGGCCGCGTCGCCCATGACGTTGACGCAAAGCCTGGAAGGCTCTGCGAGCTTCGCGCCCATGATGATGCCGAGCCCGTAGCCGAGCTGGGTCGACTTGCCCCATCCCATATACGAGCCGGGAACGGTCGGCTCGAAGAACGGAAGCAGCTGCTCGCGCGGACTGCCCGAGTCGTGCGTGATGATGAGGTGGTCGCGGTCGACCGTGCGCATGAGATCGCGGATGACGCGGTACTGGTTGATCGGGGTCTCATCGGAATCGAGATGCTTCGACCATTCCGCAAGCCACCCCTTCCTGGCCGCGGCGATCTCCGCCTTGAGCGAGGCCAGCACATTGCCGCCGCCGGCACCCTTCTGCCGGCCCAATTCGGCAATCAGACCGTCGAGCACCAGCGCGGCGTCACCGATCACAGCATGATCGACGCAGTACTCCTTGTTGATGTCGGCGTCGTCGTTGGTGCAATGGATGATGATCTTGCCGGGCGGTACGCCCGGCCCGAACGGCGTGCGCGTGAGGCTTGTGCCGATCGCCAGCACGAGGTCGGCGCGCGCCATGAAGTCGGTGAACATCTTCGGTCGCGAGCGGGTGGAGGCGCCGAGCGCCAGCGGGTGGCTTTCGGCTATGGCGCTCTTGCCCGGATTGGTGGTGGCAACCGGCGCCGGGACAAGCTCGGCCAATGCCGAAAGCTGCTCGCTCGCCTGCGCATAGAGCACGCCCTGGCCTGCCAGCAGCAGCGGATTTTTCGCCGCCAGCAGCAGCTGCACCGCGCGCTTGACCGCATCGGGATCGGGCGCGGTGCGCTGCGCCGGCACCAGCTTGTAGTCGAGCTCGCCGCGATATTCCGCCTCCCAGACCTCGGCCGGCACCTCGATCAGGACCGGGCCGCCCTTGCCGCTTCGCATGGCGTGATAGGCGCGCCGCAGAAGGTCCGGCAGCTCCTGCACGGAATGTGCAAGCGCTGACCACTTGGTAACGGGCCGATAGACGTCGGCCGCGCGGAACACCGGCCGAACATACTGTCGCGCCAGGGGCAGGCCCGCGGGAATCACCAGCATCGGCACGTTCTCGGAATAGGCCTGGGCAATGCCGGGGAACGCGTTCTCAATGCCGGGTCCGGCCTGGGTGGCGAACACGCCGTTCCTCCTGCCGCGGCGCACGCGCGTATAGCCGTCGGCGATCCCCACGCCGACCCGCTCCTGCCGGCACAGGATGGGGCGAATATCGAGCGCCGCGCAGGCCTCGATGAGGGGATTGCGCGGGTAGCAGGAGAGAAACTCGGTGCCCTCGCGCTTGAGGATTTCAGCAATGACGGCGGCACCATTCATGCGATGTTTCCTTTTGTGACGCGCAAGCCTGCCTTGAGTGATAGTCCTAACTGAAGGCGGTGACTCTGAGAAGGCCGCGACCTGAGGGAGCGCTGCAAGGCCGAGCGTGCGAGGAACAATTTTCCGGTATGCTGCTTTTTATGATCAGGCCCCTGTGGCCGGAGAGTCCGCCACAATCGAAACAACCGGCGCTGCGGAGCCAATCATGATTCGTAAGCTCAAATCGGGCGAATATCGCCTCTACTCGCGCAAACGCAATCCGAAGACCGGCAGGCGCCGAAATCTCGGCACCTTCAAGACCCGCGCAGCCGTCAAAAAGCACGAGCGTGCAGTGCAGTATTTCAAACGTGTCGGCTGAGGAGTTTGCTTCGACCCGGCGACATCAGCTGAGCAAAGAAGAAAAAATAGTCAGCCGCAAGAACGTTACGCGCAATTTACGCTACCCGCGGTGCACGTCCGGCATTGGCTCTTCGGAGCTGCTTAGGAAGCACGAAGCGCCTCGGGCTGTCCAGAATTCCCTCTGCCCTCACCCGGAGCCGGCGGGCTACTGGATTCGGGTCATGATGCGATTTAGACTGGCGGCTCGTGAGGCGCGTGCCATTGGTTGAAATCCAGCACTCCGGGAGGATAAGGATGCGAATAAGTCGTCTCCTGCAAATCTTGACTGCCGGTATCGCCGTCGTTCTCTTTCCATCGACGCAGCAAACCGCGGCGCAGAACCAGCCTGCCGCAGCCCTGACCGGCGTGGTGAGCTCCGAGGCGGAAGGCTCGATGGAAGGCGTGGTGGTGAGCGCGAAGAAGACGGGCTCGACCGTCACGGTGAGCGTGATAAGCGACGCGCAAGGCCGCTACAGCTTTCCCGCCAACCGGCTGGGGGCAGGAAAATATTCGATCAAGATCCGCGCCATCGGCTACGAGCTGGCAGCGCCGGCAACCGCGGACGTCGCCGACGAGCAGACCGCCACGGCAGATCTCAAGCTGCGCAAGACAAAGAACCTCGTCTCCCAGATGAGCAACGGGGAATGGATGATGAGCCTGCCGGGCTCGGAGAATGACAAGGCCTTCCTGCTGGGCTGCGTAGGTTGCCACACCCTTGAGCGAATCGTGCGCTCCACCCACGATGCGGACGAATGGACCCAGGTGATTGTGCGCATGAACGGCTACGGCCCGGTCAGCCAGCCGATCAAGCCGCAACGCATGCTCGATCCGGACCGTTCGGGCACTCCCGAGCAGTTCCGCAAGCAGGGGGAATACCTCGCCAGCATCAATCTCAGCCAGGTCTCGCAGTGGGAATACCCGCTCAAGACCCTGCCCCGTCCGACCGGACGCGCCACGCGCGCCATCATTACCGAATACGACCTGCCGCGGCCGACCACCGAGCCGCACGACGTGCTGGTCGATAAGGACGGCGCGGTCTGGTACTCGGATTTCGGCGAGCTGTTCATCTCCAAGTTTGATCCGAAAACCCTCAAGCTTACCGAATATCCCGTCAAGGAGTTCAAGCCGGGCGCGCCGGTCGGCAATCTTTCGCTTGAGTACGACAAGGCCGGCACGCTCTGGTTCGATACCATGTTCCAGGGCTCGCTCGGAACACTCGATCCCAAGACCGGCGAGATCAAATATTACCCGCTGGGCGCGGAATACAACGACAAACGCGTGCAGCTCAATTTCGTGGGCCTGCGCCACGACGTGGACGGCAAGGTGTGGACCAAGAGCGTCGGCACGCAAGAGGTGTTCCGGCTCGATGTCGCAAGCGGAAAATGGGAGCGCTTCCAGCCGCTGAAAGAGCTGCCGCCCGGAAGGCATTCGATCTACCAGGTCATCTCCGACTCGCAGAACAATCTGTGGATGGCGGAGTTCCAGCACGGCTATCTCGGCAAGATCGATGCCAAGACCGGCAAGGCGACGTGGTACCCGGTCCCCACCGCCAATGCACGGGCGCGGCGCATGAACATCGACGATCAGGATCGAATCGTGGTCGCCGAATATCGCGGCAACAAGATCGCCGTGTTCGACACCAGGACCGAGAAGTTCACGGAATATCCGGTGCCCCCGCAAACATGGCCCTATCGCGCCGCAATCGACAAGAACGGCGAGATCTGGACCGGCGGCATGCACAGCGATCGCGCGGTGCGGGTCAATCCCAAGACCGGCGAAACCGTAGAATATCAGCTGCCCAAGGAGACCAACATGCGCACCGTGTTTGTCGATAATTCGACCACACCGGTGACCTTCTGGACCGGCAGCAATCACGGCGCCGCGCTGGTCAAGGTGGAACCGCTGGACTAGACCAGCGATCTGATCAACCTTAACAAGGCGCCCGCCTCACCTGCCCATGAGGCGGGCGCTGCCTTTCAAGCCGGCGCTCGCGAAAGGCAATCCCGGATTTAATGCGGCATGCGCAGCACCGGCTTGATGGTGGTGCCGTTATTGGAATCCCGTGCGGCATCGTTGATGCCGTCGAGCGGATAGAAGGTGATGATCCGCTCGACCGGCATGACACCCTGCATCAGGAAATCGACCAGCCTCGGGATGAGCTCCTGCGGGTGACTTTCACCCTGGATCACTCCCCGCAGGCTGCGACCAAACTGAAGGAAGGGCATTTCCAGCGAGACCTCCGTCCCCGCACGCGCGCTGCCGAGCAGCACGCAGGTGCCCGCCGGCATCAGCGCCTCGACGGCCTCCCGCAGGACCGCCGGTTGCGCCGATGTCTCCAGCGAGAAGCGCACGCCCGTGCCGGTGATCCTGCGAATCTCCGCCACGACGTCGGTGCGCGCGGCATGATTGATGGTGTGGCTGGCGCCGAGCTGGCGCGCGAGCGCAAGGCGGTGATCGCGAATGTCGATCGCGATGATGGGCTCGCAGCCCGCGATTTTTGCGGCCATCAGGCCGGACAATCCGACGGCGCCGACCCCGAACACGGCCAGGGCGTCACCCGGTTGCGGACGCAGCGAGTTGAGCACCGCGCCGGCGCCGGTCTGCCCGCTGCAGGCGAAAGGGCCGAGCAGCTCGAGCGGCGCATCCTTCCTGACCTTGACCGCGAACCGCTCGTTGGCGATGGCGTAGGTCGCAAATGACGACTGCTGGAAGAACGCGCTGTAAACCGGCGCGCCGGCCAGGCTCATCAATGTCGATCCGTCGGGGCGCGTGCCGCGCATCTTGAGGCCGAAATTGTTCTGGCAATGCGACTCCATGCGACGCACGCAATTGGCGCACTTTCCGCACCAGGGGAACGAGATGACCACGTGATCGCCGGTCGCAAATCGGGTCACATCCCTGCCGACCCCGGCAACGATGCCGGCTCCTTCATGACCGAACACCGCGGGCAGCGGCGTGTTGTAATAGCCGTCGCGCCCGTGCTGGTCGGTCTGGCACATGCCGCTCGCGACGATCTTGACCAGCAGCTCATCGGGACGCGGATCGCAGAGATCGAGCCGCTCGATGCCAAACGATCCGAATCGCTCGCGCGCGACGGCGGCGGTGATCTGCATGGAGGCGCTACCTTGCGAACGGATATTCCAGATCGCCATCCTTGTACGGGGGCGGGTAGACGATCACCTGCTTGTGGCCGCTCATGAATTGCTCCAGGCCGCTGCCTTGAATGTTCTGGAATTGCACCATGATGGGTCGCGCGGTCGCCCATTCGCCGAGCTCATTGAACTTGACCTCCCCGACGATGGTGCGAAACGCGGTGTTGTGGATGTACCCGGCAAGCTTGCCGTCATCGAGGCTGCCGGTCGCCGCGATCGCCTGCTGCAGGACCTGCATGGCGGCGTATGCGAACGGCGGCTGATAGAACCCGAGCGGATCGACCCCGGCTTCCTTCGCCTGCGACTGAAATTTCTTGAGAAACTCGTCGATGCCCGGAAAGTCCATGCTCCGGCTGGGCACGAAGAAATGGTAGTTCACCACCCGGTTGAGCTTCTCCGCCAGTTGCGTGATCAGGGAGGCGTATTGCATGCCGACCATGGCGCCGCCGAACAGCTGCGTCTTCAATCCGATCTCGGTGGCAGCGCGCACCATGCCGACCGAGTCCGGCGGATAGGAGGCAAGCAGGACCAGGTCGGGACTGGTCGCCTGCACGGCACGAACGATCGGCGTGTAGTCGACGGTCGCCGGCGGGTAGCTGCGATCATAGACGACCCGGAGCCCGAACTTTTTCGCGTTCTCGCGCGCGCCGACCAGAACATTGTTGGAGAATTCGGCATCGGCTCCGACCAGCGCCACCGTCTTGGGCGCCGGGTTCAGCGATTTCGCGACTTCGAAAAACGCACTGGACAAGACGCCTTTCGGATCGGGACCAAACGGGGCGCTCTGGAAATATCGGGGGTATCTGAACTCAGCGTTGGAGCCGAGCGCCAGCAGCACCATGACCATCTTCTTGCGCTCCATGATCATGGGCATTGCTGCGACGATGAGATTGGTCGCGGCGCCCATCACGATGTCGATCCTGTCGACGTCGATGAGCTTGGCGTAGATGCCCGGAACGGTGGCGGCGTTGCTCTGGTCGTCGTAATAGACGAGCTTTACCGGACGACCGAGCAGACCACCCTTGGCATTGACCTCTTCCACCCAGATCTGCTTCGACAGGAGGTGCGCCTTGCCGGAGGAAGCAAGTCCGCCGGTCAAGGACACGCTGAATCCGATCTTGATCGGCTCCTGGGCGAGCACGCAAGCAGCCGAAGCCACTGCAAGCCATGCGCCGGCAAGGAGACGCCACGATAGCCCTCGCAGCCACCCATGCTGCCAACCCCGTTGCGTGATCGTCATGATGCGCTTCCCGCAAATCGTTTCCATCTCGTCGGCAGGTTCAAGCTAGAGCAAGCACTGCCCGGCATCCAGCGGCCCGGCTCGCCATCACAATACGATGCGAACCCGGTCGTCCTGTGCGGCGAGGACGGCGCCGAGCTTGCGGCTGCGGGCAGTCAGGTCGGCCAGCGTGTCGGGCTCGTCGGCCGGGCGCCGAAGGATCGTTTCGTTATCGTCGTTGTGGCGCACGAAGCGCAGATCGAGCCCCGCGATCCGCTCGCGCTCGAGAGCAAGCTCGACCACCATGCCGATCCAGTCTTCATGCTTGCGCCCGCCGTGACCGGTGTGGAACGAAAGGTTGCCGAGCCCGTAAAAGATGGGTCGGCCCCCGTGGACCTCCACGGGCAGCGGATAGTGTGGGCCATGGCCGATCACCACGTCGGCGCCGGCCTCGATTGCCGCGTGTGCGATCTCCCTCATGTAGGCCAGCGGCTCGCGCCCGAGGCCCCAATGGCAGGAGGCGACCACGACGTCGACCTGCGGGCGCAGCGCTTTGAGGTCATCACAAAATTCTTTCAGATCTTCCGCATCGGCCCAGGTGATGATCACCGGCGGCACGCCGGGCCGGTTCGCCGGCGGCACCCCGGGGTGCATTCGACCCGTTGGCACCTGATAGGCGGTATGACCACGGAGCACGGCAATGCCGGGCGAATCGTCGTGCGCCGCATGGTCGGTTGGCCAGTATACCGAGCTGCGCTGGAGCGCGCCGACGCGCACGCCATTGCGCGCGATGATCGCAGGCGCTCGCGCGGCAGCGCGATCGGATCCCGCGCCGGTGTGCAGGATGCCGAGCCGATCGAGCCGCGCGATCGAAGCCATGATATTGCCGGCACCGTAGTTAACGTTGTTGGCGATGCCGACAGCGTGGATGCCGGCGCGCGCAAGCGCCTCGCCGCCGATGCGCGGGTCGGCGAAAAATCCCTCGGCCGACACCGAGCGCTGCGCCGAAGGCAGATGCAGGCAGCATTCGAGATTGCCGAACACCACGTCCGCAGCACGCAGCTCCGCGGCGATTTTCCGGAACGGCTCGTCAGGATCGGCAACATTCATCAAGTTGACGTCACCGGTGAGAATAACCCTTGCCGCCATTGCCTATTCCTTGAAACCCGATGGACGGCGCGATGGCATGGCGCCAGACTTCATGATAGTCGCCACATGTGGTCGGATCGATAGCTGCCCCGCCTGAGGCGCCGATCATCTTCTTGCACCGGGTATCGTGATAATGGTCACGCCTGGAAAATGGAATGGGGCGACCAGTCCCGGAATGCCGGCAATGCGGCATCAATAAGCGGTGATCTCACGTGACGGGCGAATTCCCCCTGCAACTGCTTGGACGCGTCATCGTGGTCGCCGCATTGGCGCTGTTGGCGGTCTGGACCTTGTGGGGCTTCTTGCCCGCGCTGGGATGGGCTGCCGTTCTCGCAATCGCGACCTGGCCGCTGCGCCGCTGGCTGGTTGGCAACTCCATGCAGCCGACGGCCGCCGCGCTCCTGCTGACATTGCTAATAGGGCTCGTGATTTTGGGCCCATTGGGTCTCGTTGCAACGGAAGGCGCCAGAGAAGCCATCCCGATAGTGAAATGGATAAGAGAGATCAGGGAGAGCGGGCTCGGCACGCCGGAATGGCTGTCCCAGCTGCCCTTCATCGGCGGATACATTGCATCATGGTGGCAGGATCACCTTGCCGATCCCGACGCGGCAAGAGAGCTCCTGGGCCGGACCGAATCCATACCGCTGGCGCAGTGGACAGAGCATGTGGGCCGCGAGCTTGTCCACCGGCTGGTCATTCTCGGATTTACGCTGCTGACGCTGTTCTTCGTTTTTCGAGACGGCCCTTACATCCTCCAGGAGATCCACACCATCGCCGATCGTCTGCTCGGCCCGCCGGCATGGCGCTTCGGAAAAGAAGCCTTCAGCGCGGTGCGGGCAACGCTCAATGGCCTCATTCTGGTCGGGTTGGCCGAGGGCGCGCTGTTGGGCGTCGCTTATGCCGTGGCAGGCTTGCGACATCCCATCCTGCTCGGGTTCGTGACAGGAATTCTCGCCGCGATCCCGTTCGGCGCCCCGGTGGTGTATCTCGCTGCCTGTCTCGCGCTCGTCATTGAGTCGCGAATGACCGCTGCGGTGCTGCTGTTCCTGTTCGCGTCAGTCGTCTTCTTCATTGCCGACCATTTCGTTCGCCCCGCACTGATCGGCATGTCGACGCGGCTGCCTTTTCTCCTCATCCTGCTTGGTATTTTCGGCGGGCTCGAAACGTTCGGGTTGCTTGGCCTCTTCCTTGGACCGGCGATCATCGCGGTCGTGCTGGCCATCTGGAGAGAGGGGGCAAGGCCGGCGACGGCAGACGCAGGCGATACGGCATGATCGAAAGCTCAGCGTTATGCCGCTGCCAGCAATTCGCTCACCTTCGGCCATGGATCCGGCTGGATGGCCTTGAACGGCGCCCAGTCGTTTTCGGTCATGCGGCTGGTGATCGTCTGCTCGACGGACGGACGCTTGCGAACGCGGTCCCACCACGCGCCGACTGCGGGTAAAGGCTCCCACAGGCGCGCCAGCTGCAGAAGCTCCAGCCGCAGGACATAGGGGATGGTGGCAATATCGGCATGGGAGAACGTGTCGCCCGCAAGATAGGGCCCGACAGCCATCGCGTCATTGATCCAGCCCAACAGCTTGTTGTGGTCGTCCAGCGCTTCGCGCACGAGCTTCGATTCGAGGCCGTGCGCGACCACATCGCGCTTGTATTCGGCCCGCTTTCGGATCGGGGTTCGCGAGATCTGCGCCTCCCGCTCCTGCGGGCTCATGGCAAGAAATGCAGGCCGAAAGGCGGTCGCGAAAGTCAGGATCATGCATGAGTTGTGCAGGTATTCGTCGATGAACTTGTTGAACATGCGCACCTTGAAACGGGCCAGCGGCGCCTGCGGCATGAGCGGCTTCTCGGGAAACGCATCATCGAGATAATAGAGAATGAGGGACGACTCGACGATGGCGTGTCCGTCGTGCACCAGGGTCGGCACCACCGCATTCGGGTTGAGCTTCGTGTACGACGGGTCAAACTGGTCCCCGCGCAGCGTCAGGAAGTGCTCCTTGGCATTCAGGCCTTTCTCGGCGAGCGCGATACGGACCTTCTGCGCGCAGACCGAATTGATGCTGTGATAGAGCTCGAGCATGGGTTCCTCCCTGTCTGCAGCCGGTGTTGAATCCAAAATCCCGGCTCAGATCGCGGCCGCCGTGGCATCATAGGCGTAAAGCCACTCGAATCTTTCCCGCAGCCGCACCTGCTGCCATTCACGCGCCACCGATACCGCGATCGCATCCTTGTCCGCGAGCGCGGGACTGAACACCTGCTTCCTGTTCTCATGCGCGGCACGCACCACGGCGGCGCTGCGCTCCTTGCGCAGCTCCTCATAGCGTCCTAACGCCTTCGCCGGGTCGGTAAAATATCTCTGCAGGCAGGCGGCGACGACATACCCGTCCTCGAGCGCCATCACGCCGCCCTGCCCCAGGAACGGCAGGGTCGGGTGGCATGCGTCGCCGAGCAGCGTGATGCGGCCCTGGCTCCATTGCGGCATCGGCTCGCGCACCATCAACGCCCATTTGTACGGGGTCTCGATATTGGCAATGATGGCGTGCACGTCCGCATGCCAGCCGCGATAGTCGTTGGCGAGCTCGCTTCGCGTGCCTGCAACCGTCCAGGATTCGATCTGCCAATCATCGCGCTCGACCAGGCTGATGTAGTTCATCAGCTCACCGCGGCGGACAGGATAATGCAGCACGTGACCGCGCGGTCCCAGCCAGTTGGTCCCGACCATTTGTGCGAGGCGGGAGGGAAGCTTCTCCATCGGCACGACGGCGCGCCAGGCGACGACGCCGGTGAATTGCGGCCGATCGGGCCCGAACAGGCATTCGCGAACCCTGGAGTGAATGCCATCGGCTCCTATCACGTAGGCAGCGCTCGCTGTCTCGCCGGTTTCAAACCGTATCTCGACTTGCCGGTCGGATTGGGTGAGCCCGATGCAGCGCTTCGCAAGATGCACTGCGTCGGGCTTGAGCCGACCCACCGCCTCGGCGAGCAGGGCGTGCAGGTCCGCGCGGTGGAGCATGACGTGCGGAGTGCCATAGCGCTTCGCCGACACCGCGCCGAGCTCGAACCAGTCCCAGGTCTCGCCCGTGCTCCAGTGCCGGATTTGCCGCCGCGATGGAAGCACCTGGACGCGGCGCAGCGCTTCTTCGAGCCCGAGCGCGTACAGAACGCGGGTGCCGTTCGAGCTGATCTGGATACCGGCACCCACTTCACCGAGCTGGGGAGCCTGCTCGTAGACTTCGACATCGAGCCCGCGGCGCAACAGGGCAAGGGCTGTGGCAAGGCCGCCTATGCCTGCGCCAATGACGGCAATCCGGTCGTGTGCAGCCATGATGTCCCGCAACCTCCCACACGCGCGTTTCGCAGCTCGATCAAGCATTTTCGCACGAGGCTGGAAATAGGCGAGCCCCCGAGCCGGGCCGACGTTGCGGCCACACATCTAGTTGACAGCGAGCGAGGTCTGCTGAGGCGCCTCGACCGGTAGGCCGATGTGCCTTCACCCCCTTGGAACCACGCCCTTCCAACCTCGGTAAGGCCAAGCGCGTACTCGATCAGCGTGCTCCGGTCCTTGTAGTAGATTTTCTTTCTAAGCCCCACGGAACTGTCACGCGGGTTCAGGCGTTGCATCGCCCACCAGCTTTCCCGGTTCCGACGCACACGCGAATTATCTTTCGAGTGGCCGCGTTCTGCTTTTGCATCGTCGACAAGGGAGCGTAAATCATGAAGATCGTCGTCATCGGCGGCACCGGCCTGATCGGCTCGAAGACAGTCGCCACTCTGCGCCAGCGCGGCCACGAGGTCGTCGCCGCCTCGCCGAACACGGGCGTCAATACCGTCACCGGCGAGGGGCTCAAAGAGGCCATGGCCGGCGCGCGGGTGGTTATCGACCTCGCCAATTCGCCCTCATTTGAAGACACGGCGGTGCTGCAATTCTTTGAGACCTCCGGTCGCAACCTCCTCGCGGCGGAGGCCGCAGCGGCCGTCCGGCACCATGTCGCGCTGTCCATCGTAGGAACCGACCGGTCCGACAATGGCTATTTCCGCGCCAAGGTCGCCCAGGAGAAACTGATCAAGGCCTCCGGCATCCCCTACACCATCATCCGATCGACCCAGTTCATGGAGTTCCTCCGCGGCATCGCCGATTCAGGTGCAGATGGAAACATCGTCAGGATTGCACCCGGCTTGTTCCAGCCCATCGCGGCGGATGACGTTGCTGCCAACGTTGCCGATGTGGCGCTCGCGCCGCCGCGCAACGGCATCGCCGAGATCGCCGGCCCGGAACGCGCGCCGTTCAACGAATTCGTCGCCCGCTATCTGCAGGCGGTCGGCGACCCGCGTGAGGTCGTGCGCGACCCCGAGGCCCGATACTTCGGCGGCCGGGTCGAGGAACACTCGCTGGTGCCGCTGGGCGAGGCGCGCCTCGGCCACATCGGTTTCGACGAATGGCTCCGCCGCTCACGGGCGGCAGCCTGATCCCGCATCGGAGGTGCGCCCAGGATCTCACCCGCTGGCACGAGCGGGTGCCGGAGGACGAACGAACGAGGCGACTATGACGATCAAACTCGTTGCATTGGTTCTGCTGTGCCTCACGACCGGTACGGCGACGGCTGAGGAGCCCAAGGTCACGTCGCTCATGTCTAAGGATCTTCCGGAGAGTCCCGGCAGGGAAGCTCTGATGATCACAGTCGAGCACGCGCCCGGCGGGTCGAGTGCTATCCACCGACACAATGCACATGCGTTTGTCTACGTGCTGGAGGGCTCCGTCGTGATGCAGCTGAAGGGCGGACAACAGGTGACACTGACACCAGGACAGAGCTTCTACGAAGGCCCTGACGATGTTCATGTCGTCGACCGGAACGCAAGCGCCACCCAGCCGGCGAAATTCCTGGTGGTCTTGATCAAGGACAAGGGCGCTCCGGCGCTCGTGCCGGCACAGTGACTGTTACGCAACGTCGTGCGAAATCGGACAAGCCGCGGAGGGTAATGAAACACATCAGAAAAGGGACGGGCAGCAGGAGACAACCATGAGCTTGGACAGCACCTCACACCCCGGTGGACCGGAGTTGGTTCCATCGCGCTACGCGTTGCGGGTCGGCGAGCTTGACGTGCTGGTGGTCAGCGATGGGGTGCTATCGCTGCCAGGCGCGATGTTGGCCCACAACGCCGACCCGGCCGTCCGGGCGGCTTGGCTGAAAGATATGTTCCTGCCGCCGGACGTGCTCGAGTGGGCGCTGAACGTGGTCGTGGTGCGTAGCGGCGGCCGGACCATACTCATCGACGCCGGGATGGGGGCGGAGTTTCCGGACTTGCCGCGGAGCGGGCGGTTGGCCCTGCGACTGGAGGCCGCCGGCATCGATCTTGCGTCCGTGACCGACGTGGTGCTCACCCACATGCACATGGACCACGTTGGCGGGCTGCTCGCCGGCGGGGTGAAGGCTCGGCTGCGTCCGGACTTGCGGGTCCACGTAGCGGCCGCCGAGGCCGAGTTCTGGGAGTCGCCCGATTTCTCCCGCGTCTCCATGCCGCCGGGGTTCCCGGACGCGCTTCGGTCGACCGCCAAGCGGTTCTTGAACGCGTACCGCAGCCAGCTGCGGCCGTTCGAGGCAGAGCACGAGGTGGCGCCGGGGGTGCTCGTCCGTCGCACCGGCGGCCACACCCCCGGGCACAGCGTGGTCCGCCTGGCGTCCGGCGGCTACCGGCTGACGTTC
>Ga0306923_10001558_pt1 | contig 20494 bp, 17 predicted proteins | sample sta12Can44000108_FD_203841 | JGI IMG/M metagenome (GOLD analysis project Ga0306923, IMG submission 203841) | Lab enrichment of tropical soil microbial communities from Luquillo Experimental Forest, Puerto Rico - statanox.12C.anox.44.000.108 (v2)... | ecosystem: Environmental > Terrestrial >... | reverse complement strand
ACTGCCCGGGTCGCCCTGACGGCCGGAGCGCCCGCGGAGTTGGTTGTCGATGCGGCGCGACTCATGGCGTTCGGTGGCCACGATGTGGAGCCCGCCCAGCGCCACGACTTCGTCGTGTTCCTGGTCCGTCTGGGCTTTGAAGCGGTGAAAGATCTCGTCCCATTTGTCGCGGCGCGCGCGGTAGAACTGGTCGTGGTGGGTGAAGTAGTAGAAGTGCTCGTCGGCGACGTATTGCGCTTCTTCCTCGGAAAGACGCTCGGCCACCTTCTCTTTGAGACAGGCTTCCTTGGTCATGAATTCGGGGTTGCCGCCGAGCAGGATATCGGTACCGCGGCCGGCCATATTGGTGGACACGGTGACGGTGTTCTTGCGGCCGGCCTGGGCCACGATGCCCGCCTCGCGCTCATGGTTCTTGGCGTTCAAGACCTCGTGCTTGACGCCGATGCGTTTGAGAATGCCCGAGAGCTTCTCGGATTTTTCGACCGAGATCGTGCCCACCAGCACCGGCTGGCCCCTGGAGTTGAATTCCCTGATCTCTTTGGCGGCGTTGCGGAATTTCTCCTCTTCGGTGCGATAGACCATGTCCGTGTTCTCTTTGCGGATCATTTCCCGGTTGGTCGGGATCACGGTGACGTCGAGCTTATAGATCTTCTGGAATTCCGCCGCTTCGGTTTCCGCCGTGCCCGTCATGCCGGCCAGTTTCTTGTACATGCGGAAATAGTTCTGGAAGGTGATGGTCGCAAGCGTCTGGTTCTCGCGTTGGATTTTGACGGTTTCTTTGGCTTCCACGGCCTGGTGCAGGCCGTCGGACCAACGGCGGCCGGGCATGAGGCGGCCGGTGAACTCGTCGACAATCACGACTTCGGGACCCTCGTCGCCGTCCTTGACCACGTAATCGCGGTCGCGCTGGTAGAGCACGTGTGCGCGCAGAGCCTGCTGCACGTGGTGGTTGTATTCGATATTGGCAGGGTCGTAGAGGTTCGCGAGGCCGAGCAGTTTCTCCACCTTGAGGACGCCTTCTTCAGTGAGCGCCGCGGTCTTGTGCTTTTCATCGATGGTGAAATCACCGGTGGTGTACTTCTCACCGGGCTCGCGTCCTTCGATGACTTCGCCGCGCACCAGCTTGGGAATAATACGGTTGATCTTGTAATATTTGTCCGTCGACTCCTCGCTGGGGCCGGAGATGATGAGCGGCGTGCGGGCCTCGTCGACGAGGATCGAATCCACTTCGTCGACGATGGCGTAGTGGTGCTCTCGCTGGACGCAATCCTCCAGGCGAAACTTCATGTTGTCACGAAGGTAGTCGAAACCGAACTCATTGTTGGTGCCGTAGGTGATATCGGCGTGGTAGGCTTCCTGGCGTTCGTGGTCGTCGAGGTCGTGGACGATGACGCCGACGCGCAGGCCGAGCGTTTTGTAGACGCGGCCCATCCACTCCGAGTCGCGCTTGGCCAGGTAGTCGTTGACGGTGACGACATGCACACCCTTGCCTTCGAGCGCGTTGAGGTAGGAAGGCAGAGTGGCGACCAGGGTCTTGCCTTCGCCGGTCTTCATTTCGGCGATTTTGCCGTGGTGCAAAACGATGCCGCCGATCAACTGCACGTCGAAGTGACGCATATCGAGGACACGGCGTCCGGCTTCGCGGACGACGGCGAAAGCCTCGAACAGAAGGTCGTCCAGGGTCGCACCTTGGGCCAGTTTTTCCTTGAATTCGATGGTCTTGGCGGCCAGGTCGATGTCCGAGAGCTGGCGCATGGCGGGCTCGAGGCGATTGATGGCGGCCACCATAGGCAGCATGCCCTTGACTTCGCGCTCATTCTTTGTGCCAAAAATCTTGGCCAGAATCGTGTCAACAATCATGGAAGGACTCGGTACAGGAGGACGTCCGCAGCTCCTATTTTACTCTGTTAGGGGCGAAGGGCGCGGCAAACGGCGATTCGCCTGCGGCCGCCGCCGACGGTGGCCTCGCTCGGCCGAAGGCCGGTTCGACCGCGGGCGCTTCTCGATCCGATCTAGCCGCCGCTTCACGCCCCCGGCGCTCGGCCAACCTCGAGCGAGCGGTTTCGAGCGGTCCGAAGCGAATGCGCGGGCTGGGTGGGGGCCCCTAGGGCCTGAAAAATCTCAGCCCGGGAGTCTTGAACCGGCTCCTGGACGCCTTTCGGGATCTGTTGGTTTTGGCGCCCCAGCGCTTTGGGTCAGCTCGGTCGCTGGGACTGGCAGGCGGTCCAGCCGGTAGCCGGTCTTCGCCTCCGCAACTTCCTATGGAGTACGCTCGTGTATGGGTGGAGTCCGGTCCGGATCGGACACCCATGGGATCGCACGCATCATTCTGGGAAGCCGTGGTCGGCGCGGCCGCTAGCTTGCGCGCGAGCAAGCTGCGCAGTTTCCTCACGCTGCTGGGGATCATCCTGGCGACCACCACCTTGATCGCGGTCGTGTCCGTGATTAAGGGTATGGACGTCTATATCACTGAGAACGTCTCGAGCATGGGGGCCGACGGCTTTCGTGTCCGCCGGATCGTTATGATCCAGTGGAACCCGAAAAAATTCCTCGAAATGCAGCGCCGCAATCCCCAGCTGACTCGCGAGGAATTCGAGTTCCTGCGCCGCCACGCGACGCTCGCGAGCGAATACGGCCTTGAGGCCAGCCGCGCATCCCCGGTCTATCGGGGAAAGGACCATCTGGACGCGGTCCAAATTATCGGCGCCACGCCCAATCTGGCGCTCATTGGCAATTTCACACCCGTGGAAGGCCGCTTTTTGACCGACGTCGAAAACCGCCGGCGGCGGCCCGTGGCTTTCATCGGCAAGGATGTGAAGGACCATCTTTTCACCGATATGGATGCCGTGGGCAAGAGTGTTGCGGTGGACGGTGTGTCGTTTGAGGTGGTCGGCACCTCGAAGGCCAAAGGCTCCGTGTTTGGCCAGTCGCAGGACAACTTCGTCATCATTCCCATCGAAACCTATTTCAAGATCTGGGGATCGCGCCAGGGCCTGGGGTACGACGCCATCGCGATCGACCATCGGAGCCTGCCGGCGGCCGAGGACGAGACGCGTGCCCTGCTCCGGGCCTACCGCCACCTGCGACCGAACGAGGACGACACCTTTTCCATGGTCACTTCCGACGCCTTAGTGAACTTCTGGGATCAGTTGACGGGCGCCATCGCCGCCACCGCGGTGGGCGTGGTTTCGGTGTTTCTGGTAGTGGGTGGGGTGGTCATCATGAACATCATGCTGGCCGTTGTTACCGAACGCACGCACGAGATCGGCATTCGCAAATCAGTGGGTGCACGGCGGAGAGATATCCTCAACCAGTTCTTGGTCGAATCGTCGATCCTGGCCGCGGCCGGCGGGCTGATCGGCGTGGCCGCGGCGTGGCTGGTGGCGGTCGCGGTGCGCAGCTTCACGCCGGTGCCGATGGCGGTGCCGCTCGCGGCGGTGGTGGTCGGCGTGGCGCTTTCCACCGCCGTGGGGCTGTTTTTCGGCATCTATCCGGCCGAACGCGCCGCCAAGCTCGATCCCATCGAGGCCCTCCGGGCGGAAAAATGAGGGCGCGACGGTGAGACTTTGGGCGCTCGTTTCGGGAATCCGCTTGGCGCTCGGCACGGTTCGTGAGCACAAGCTACGCTCGTTTCTCACGGTGCTCGGAGTGATCATCGGCACGGGAGCCGTGATCGGCGTGGGCTCCATCATCGCCGGGCTTGACACCGCCATCAGCAACCTGTTGCGCAGCTTCGGGCCGAACACCATCATCGTGCTGCGCGGCAGCGCCATGAGCCACTGGACTCCGGAGGAGTTGAAGCGCAAACCCATCGACCTCGAGCAGGCCCGGGCCGTTGAGACCCGCTGTCCCTCGGTCGAGCACGTAAGCCCGTACCTGTTTCCGCTCGGCGGCATTCATTCGGCCAAATACAAGGGAAACGACCTCTATCAGATCCAACTCGGCGGCACCGAAGAAGCGTACTCTTACGGAGGCACCACCATGAAGCGCGGCCGCTTTTTCACCGACCAGGAGAGCACGCATCGCATGGCGGTGGTAGTAATCGGCGAGGACGTCGAGAAGCAACTGCTGCCCAACGTCGATCCCCTTGGGAAGTGGATCCTGGTGGACGGCCATTCGCTCCAGGTGGTGGGGGTGATGGATCGCCCTGCGGCGTCCCTGCCCGGTCAAGACGATACGCGCATACTGGTGCCCTACTTCACGATGCGGAAAATGTTCCCCAACGCCACCGAGCACATGCTGGTGATTATCGCCCGCAACGGCATGCTCGACCAGGCGCAGGATGAGGCCCGAGCCGCGTTGCGGCTGGCCCGCCACGTTCCCTATCGGGATCGGGACACGTTCTCGATGTCGACCGCCGAGCAGATGATCGAAGATTTCCGCCGCATGACGAGCACGGTGGCGCTGGTGATGGTGATTCTCAGCTCGATCGGGTTGCTGGTGGGCGGCATGGGCGTCATGAACATCATGTTGGTGAGCGTGACCGAGCGCACGCGGGAGATCGGCGTGCGGAAAGCCGTCGGTGCGCGCTCGACCGACATCGTTGTGCAGTTCCTGACCGAGGCCGTGGTCTTGACCGCGCTCGGTGGCATCCTTGGCTTGCTGCTGGGCTGGTTGATCTCGCTCGCCGCGCGCCTGGCCTTCTCCAACCTGCCGACCGCCGTGCCGGCGTGGGCGGCCTTCGCGGGCGTGATAATGTCGGTAGGAGTTGGCCTGGTGTTCGGCATCTGGCCGGCCGCGCGCGCTGCCGCGCTCGACCCCGTGGAAGCGCTCCGGTACGAGTAAGCCTTATCCCTCCGCTTCAAAGATCAATCGCAAAAACGCTCGGGCGTGATACTCGATGCGCAGAGGAAGCGGTCGCGGCTGGCTGGCTTCAAACCACAGCCGGAAGGTCGATTCCTTCCCCCCGGTCTCGCGGCCGACCTTGCCGGTCGCACGGACAACCGTCGCGAGAGACGAAACCAAACCGCGCTCGCGAAACGATGCGGTGGCTTTGGGGTCGGCTGCCTTTTCGAGTGAGAGACGATACGCGCGTCCAGCGTAGGCGAAGCGGCTGTCGGTAGAGCCAGGCTCGCCGAGGGCGTCGGCGAGCACGTGAAGAAAGGGCCGCATCTCGGCGCCGCCGGAGGCGGCTTCAGGCGGCCTGGGAGGAGTCGTCGACAGGGCCGCGCGCGCGCGGGCGACCAGCTCGTCGCGGTTCGCCATCGACCACCGTGTCGGCGCTGTGAAGTGGGCCACCACCGTTTCCACCGTACCTCGGGCAAGGTGGCCGTCAATGGCGGTATAGGCGGCTTCCTTGCCGGCCGGATGCAACGCCTTGCGGGCTTCGTCGGCGGTTTCTTCGGGCGAAGCGGTCATCAATCCGAAGTACAGGGATTCGACCGCGCCCGATTCCCTCACGCGCGACAGCTCTCGGATGAAGCCGAGCCGGTTCAGGCCCGCGGCCCGCTCCGGGCGCGAGAAACCGGTAAACTCCAGAAGGCGCAGCGTGCCGCTCGCCGGCGCATCGGTTTCGTGCCACAGCGCGCTGCCGCCGCCCACATTCGGCCAGCGCACCAGAGGAAGCGACAGCACCAGAATCTGGGCGTTCGCGCGGTAATGCCGGTCCCGGCCGTAGCTGGTGGCGGATTCGGCCGCCGCCCAGGTCAACCGGCTGATGGCGCCCGGCTCCGCGGTCCCCTTAGGACGGAAAAGGCCACCCAACGCGGCTGCTGCTAGAATTCGGGCCCAGGTGCGCCGCGTGATGGTCCGCTCGATGAAAGTCATCTCGAAACCACCAAACTCTATACAGTGTATCCTCACCGCGCGCATCCACCAGAGGGGGTACCATCGAGAAATGGCCGTTTTGTCACCCCGCCTCTCCCGGCGGTTCGTGCTCGCCTCTGGCATTCTGGCCGTCCCTGGGCTGGCCACCGAGACGGGGACCAGGGGTGAGGTCTTCGCTTCCGAGTGGAAGCGCTATTCCGATCCGGCTACCGAGCTCGATGTGTACCGCCTGACCGATCCCACCTATTCGAGCATGCTGCCGGCCTTTTCGAATCGCGTCATTTCCCGCAACAGCGGCTTTCTTCTTTTCAGCTGCGATCGAACGGGCTCCCTCGAGGCGTTCCGCATGGACCTCAAAACCGGCGAGACGCGACGCTTGACCGACCGGAAGGATCTGGACGCCAATTCGCTCAACCTGACGCCGGATAGCCGATCATTCTGCTACTTCGCGGGCCGCACGCTCTACCTGGCGAGTCTGGCGAGCCTCAGGGACCGCGAAGTGTATACCGTTCCCCAGACCTGGGAACGCGGCCCCGGGCTGAACGCGACCGCCGATGGCGCCCACGTCCTTTTCACCGAGCGCCGCAGCGATTCCTCGCGGCTGCGGATGGTGGCGCTGGCGCAGGGTGGGGTGCGCACCGTTGTCGAGGCTCAATCTTCGATCGCCGATCCCATCGAGCGGTCTGTGCGCGGACAGATTCTTTACCGGGACGCCGGCAATGGGCTGTGGCTGGTCGACTCCGACGGCAGACATAACCGCCGTCTGAAGCTGGCGGGCGGCGGAGTCGGTCCGGCCAACTGGGCGTCGGACGGCCGTACGCTCCTTTATCTGAATCTGCCGGACGATCCCAAGCAGCTGAATGCCATCCGCGAGTACGCCCCCGATGAAGATAGCGACAGGCTGGTGGCGCCGACCAGCCAATACGTTCATTTCGGATTCAACCGGGACACCTCGGTGTTCGTGGGTGCTAGCCGCAATGTGGCTTCGCCGACGATCCTCATCCTGCTGAGGCTGACGCGGCGCGAGCTGACTCTGTGCGAACACAAGTCGAGCCGTCCGGTTACCGTCGAGCCAATGTTCTCTCCCGACGCGCAGCGCATCTACTTCCAGAGCGATCGCGATGGTAAACCGGCGCTCTACGCGCTCCACGTGGAGAAGCTAGTGGAAAAGATTCAGTCAGATAAGGAATAAAGAGGATGATTCGCAGGCTTACCGTACTCACTGTTGCCCTTAGTGGAGCGGTGGCCCCGCTGTGCGCGGCCACGAAGCTCCTGGTCACCGTGGTGGAACCGAAGTTCGGAGCGCTGGTTACCGGTCTAAAGGCGCAGGACTTTACGGTCCTCGATGACAAGACGCCGCGGCCGGTTGAAGCTGCTGAATTCGCCCGCGACAACCTCGATATCATGCTGCTGCTTGATACTAGCCTGGCCGGCGGGCTCGTGCAGCCTATGGTAGAGAAGTTCGTGGCGCAGCTCCAGCCCAAAGAACAGATGGCGGTCGTGGCCTTTCATTCCGCGGCCGACTTGATTCAGGATTTCACCTCCAGTCGCGAGCTGATCATGCGGTCGATCAGCCAGGTCAAGTACGGCAATGAACCGCATGTGGTGGACGCGCTCTACGCCGCCATCGACGGCGGCTTTCAAAGTAGCGTGTTCCGGCGCGTTGTGCTGTTGCTGACCTCCGGCGTCGAAGGCTACAGCCGTACCAGCGATCGCGACGTGATGCGGCTGGCGCAGCGCAACCTAGTCTCGATCTTTCCGGTTTACGTGGTGGGCAACGATCGTGCTTTGTTGGAACAGCTGGCGCGCGAGACGGGCGGTGCGTCCTTCAACCTCCGCGACATGAAGAAGATCGGTGACGAACAGGTCGGCTTGCGCGTATTCGACGCGCTGCGATCGCATTACACGCTCACCGTGAGCGGCAATCTGCGCCTAGGCGAAAAGTTGAAAGTTGACGTCAAAGGACAGCAGAAGTTGCAGGTGTCGGCGCTGCCCCTCGATTAACCTTCACAAAAATCGGCGGATCTCGTCGGCAACCAGTTCGGGTGCCTCCATGGGAATGAAGTGGGAGTGGTCGCCAGCCAGGACCTCGCGCCCGTATGGAAACCGCGAGGCAAGGTGCGGATCGGTAGGCGACCTGCTGAAGGTTCGAGGGCCCGAATAACCGGCACGCAGCACTGTGACTGGCCGCATCAGAGAAGGAATCACGGCGTGAAGATTCGCCTGAGCCTCCTTCGAGCACTCATAAATAGAGGCCTCCACTTCGGGTGGGCAGGCCAGTACGAATTCCCCATCGCTTGAGAGCAATCCGAAGTCGCAGTAATCCCGCAGCACTTCGCGCTCCCAGCTCTCAAATGGAGGCCGGTGGCGGTAGTGTTCGAACATTTCCTCGGCCGAAGAAAATCGCGCGCGGCGCCTGCGCACAAAGGATGCATCGAGCGGCGTGGTTCCGTAGAGTTCCGGCTCCCGAATGGTGGGATCGATCAGCAGGAGCGCGGAGAAGGTGTCGGGCCGGAGCGCCGACGCTGCTGTCACGGTATGCCCGCCCATGGAGTGACCGATGCCGATGGCCCCTCTGACGCCCAGGCGGCCCAACACAACCAGCATGTCGGGGCCGAACGCGCCCCACCGGTACGGTGGTCGGGGCTTGCTGCTGCGCCCATGCCCGCGCGCCTCAATCGCCAGGCAGCGTTGCGAGGGAAATCGACGGATCACGGGGTCCCAGCACCGGCCATGGAAGCCGGTCCCATGCGCGAACAGCAAGGCCGGATCGTCGCCCGGCCAGTCCCATACCGCGAAACTCAGCCCACCGGCAGTGACACTCGTCAATTCCGGCGGGCGGGTATGGTCGTTGCGCACCCTTGGAATTCTCGCATACCCAGACTGCCGCGGCCTCTTGTCTGGTTCAGCCTGCCCGGGCGCGTGCCTGTTTTAAGAAAAAAGGCGCGCGGGACAGGTCGCGGGTTTTCGCGGAACGGGATGTTCGAGCGGCAACGCCGTCACCGGAGCGCGAAATTGGCACTTCTCGATTTCGACCGTGATCCATCTTCCCACCACGGCGGCGATGCGGCCACAAATCACTAGCTCCAACCTCACGTGGCCGTCCAACACGGCCGGCCAGCAAACAGAGATGTCGACGCTCGCGCCCTGGCTTACGTTCAGATCTGCTGCGAACACCAATTCGTGACTACCCATCAAGGTGGTCTGACCGGTGCCTGCGGCCAGGACCGAGGCGCCGGAGACAATCTCGTAGCGAACATCCAACGTCACCTGATACAGGGGCGGTTGACATTCATCGCTCTGGCGTTCCATGCTTCCCCCCAAAAACAACGAGTGAACTAGAGCAGTTTTGTGTTCCCAGATTCCATATTTTAAGATTCAGCACTCCTCTTAATCATTCAAGCCTAGCGCCTGGTGGCGATGGAGTCAATGGATTTTTGCTCGTGGATTTTGCTCGACTAACAGGCCCTCGCAAGGTGAAATCATGTCGGGGTCCAAGGTTAAATTTTCTCCATCTCGCCGCATCCGTTCTGGCTGAATACCACCGCACCTGACCGCCAAGCACCACGCTGTTGCTGTCGTCTGGGTGAATCCTCAACCACTTAGGCGATGGCGAACGGCGTGCTTTTGACATCGGTGAGGAAGGGAGGACGAGATGACAAATAAGCTGCTCGCCTTGATGCTGTTGGTCGGAGGTTCGGCATTCGCCGCCACCCATGTTTCGATTGGAATCGGATTCGGCGGCCCGGCCTCTTACGGAGGCTATTACGCGCCGGCACCCCTCCGTCCGCCATGCCCAGGCCCGGGGTACACGTGGGTCGACGGCTACTGGGGTCCCAGCCGGGTGTGGGTTAACGGGTATTGGGCTGCCCCGTATGGGGGTTCTTACGGGAGTGCGGCGCGATACCGTGACTGGGATCATGATCGCCGCCGGCGCCGTGACTGGGACCGCGACCGTGACTGGGACCGCGACGAGCATCATGACCGCGGGTGGGGTTGGGGCCACCGCCGCTAAAAGCGATCGGCCTGGCGAACCTCAATGTGGCTTGTGTGAGCTCCGGGGGTCTCAAAGTCAACCCAGCCTGCCATCCGGGCAGGCTGGCGCTTCGAGAGGTGGAAGTATGAGCGCAAACGACGAGATGCGGACCTATCTGGAATTGTTGGCGGATCACGAGCGCAACTGCGCCCGACCAAATTGTCCGGTTTGCTGGTCGGCCGAGCGCGTCTACGAGGTGGTCAGGAACCTGATCTTCTCCGGCGTGATCTATCCTGAGGTCGAGATCCAGCGCAGGCGCGACTTCGCCCGAGCCGCTACCCCGCCCGGCGCAACGCGCAAAGTGTCGGCAAAAAACGCCGCCTGATCCCCTCATCCCAGCTGATCGCCCTCCCCTCGTGTCAGCTTGGAGACCGATCGCTCCGAGCCCTCATAACTCTCCGGATGCCGCTCCCGTGGAACGGGTGAACCTGACGTTCACCGACGATGATTTCGCTGATCAGCCGTCTCTCATGACGAGCCGGAATCACTCTTGAAGTGAGATTCCTTGACCCGGGTCAGATTCACCGGCATGTCGCGGCGGCGGACCGCCTTTCACGGCCGGTAGCGGCCGGCCCGGTTCGAGGGCTTCGCGAACCACACGGCGTTCTTACGGTAAGCTAACGCCTCCATACTCCCCTAAGAGCAGTCCCGGGTCTCATCCTGAAAGAGTCAGAGGGCTTGCGCAAAAAAGCCAACTGGGACGAATCAGGAGGAGATGGGAATGAGGAAAGCGCTGATGCTCGCTATGGGTGTCGCTGGATTGGCAGCGTCGGGGACGAAGTCTTACTCAATCGACTTGCACGAGCCTGCTTTGCTCGGCACCACGGCGCTTGCGCCCGGCGAATACCGCGTCGATGTGGTCGATCAGAAGGCCGTCGTGCGCAACGGCAAAGCCCACTGCGAGGCTCCGGTCAAGGTAGAAAACGGAGACCGCAGATACGGCACGACCAGCGTCGTGTTCAACAACGGCGACGGGAAAATGCACATCCAGGAGATCCACATCGGCGGAACGAGGACCAAGCTGGTGTTCGGCGAATGATCTGGCGCGAGAGGTTCTAAAGAACAGATCACGTCGGTGCGCTGGCGAGAGTGTTCGAGCGCGCCGCGCTTCACAAGCCAGACGAGACTCGGCCCTCTAGCTATAGCTAGACTTAGTCTTAAGTCTAGCGGCGCTTCACCCCACAGGCGAGGTGATCGACGCCCGATCCGTCCGCGGGTACCGTTACCGAGGGTGGCAACACCGGCTTTCTGCTAGATGGAGAGCGAAGGAGTCTATTGAATTGTTGGTTCTGGCAGCCGGTTTGGCCATACGCCCCACGCCGGGACAATCGGACGTGTCCTTCCCACGGTTCGAATCCACACGCGGGAGCGTTGGCAAAATAAAGGGCAGTTCGCGAACCAGCGTGGTCTACACCAGCACCGTAAACGTGGCTTCGGTTCGCTCGACCGCCCGATAAAGCGTATCCCGCTCTACCGGCTCCCGGCCGGCTTTGCGGATCAACTCGAGAAGTTCGGCGCGTCTCAGGCCTTGCTTGGTTGTCGCGCCGGCGTCGTGGTAGATGTGCTCTTCGACAATCGTGCCGTCGATGTCGTTGGCACCGAAGCGTAACGCGATCTGCGCCACCTTCGGCGTCATCATCACCCAGTACGCCTTGATGTGCGGAACGTTGTCGAGGATCAGGCGTGCTACCGCGATGGCTTTGATGTCGTCGAAACCCGTGGTTTTCGGGATGTGATGGAGCGCTGTATTGTCGGGATGGAACGCGAGCGGAATGTAGGTCACGAAGCCATGCGTCTCATCCTGCAGATCGCGCAGGCGGATCAGGTGGTCGACTCGATCCTGCTCGTTCTCGATGTGGCCGTAGAGCATGGTGCAGTTGGAGCGCAGGCCCAACTGGTGCGCGGTGCGCGCGGTTTCGATCCATTCTCGGCCGTCGATTTTGTGATCGCAGATGATCCGGCGCACGGGCTCATTGAAGATCTCGGCACCGCCGCCCGGCAACGAGTCCATGCCGGCATCACGCAGGCGTTCGAGCGTCTCGCGGATCGAAAGCTTGGTGCGTCGCGCCAGGTACGCGATCTCCACCATAGTGAACGCCTTGAGATGCACCCGTGGGAAGCGCTGCTTGAGGCCGCGGAGCATCTCGCAGTACCATTCAAGCGTCAACTCCGGGTGCAGTCCACCGACGATGTGAAACTCCGTGACAGCTTCGCTCCAGCCTTCGCCGGCGCGGTGCCAGACCTCCTCGAGCGACATCGTGTATGCCTTGGGGTCGCGTACGCGCTTGCCGAAAGCGCACAGGCGGCAACTGGCCACGCACACGTCGGTCGGGTTGATGTGACGGTTGACGTTGAAGTAGGTGGTGTTGCCGTGGAGGCGCTCCCGAACGAGGTTAGCTAGATAACCGAGCCCCAGGATGTCAGCGGTTTGGTAGAGGGCCACGCCGTCTTCGAACGACAGGCGCTCGCCTCGTTCCACCTTTTTGCGGATTGGCACAAGACGCGGATCTTCAATCAACACTTGCATGCCTAGGCACCCGGATCGAGGAAGAATATGTCAGCAGCCCAGAATAGAAAGAATAGCATGCTCACGTAACCGTTCATGGTAAAGAAAGCGGCGTTGATGTGCGACAGATCGTGGGCCTTCACTAGGCTGTGCTCGTAGGCCAACAGCGCGACGACCGCCGCCACGCCCGCGAGCGCCAGCGCGCCCAGCGAGAGTTGGTAGATCAACAGCAGCAGGCAGGCCACCATCAGGATATGCAGCACCCTGGCTACGACCAACGCCCCGCGAATCCCGAGGCGGCGCGGCACGCTCCACAGGGCTTCGGCAGTATCAAATTCGTAATCCTGGCACGAGTAGATCACATCGAAGCCCGCCGTCCAGAAGGCGACCGCGGCCGCCAGCCACAGGATTCGCGGATCGAGCGACCCGGCCACGGCAATCCAGGCTGCCGCCGGTGCCATGCCTAACGAGAATCCCAGGACCAGGTGAGAAAAGCTGGTAAAGCGCTTGGTGAACGAATAGAAGAAGACAATGGCCAGCGCCACCGGGGCGAGGCGAAGACACCACCTATTCAACGCCCCCGCAGCGAGGAAAAAGACCCCTGCCGAGACCGCCACGAAGCCCCAGGCAAAGCTCCGGCTGAGCAAACCCGTTGGCAGGTGCCGCATTTTGGTGCGCGGGTTGCGCGCATCGATGCTGGCATCCACCAGACGGTTGAACGCCATGGCTGCCGAGCGCGCTCCCACCATGGCGACGATGATCCAGAGAATCTTCGTGGCCGCGTGTTGGTAACCGTTCTCACGAAACGCCAGCAGCGCGCCCGTCAATGCGAAAGGCAGCGCAAAGACCGAATGCTCAAACTTGATCATTTCAAGAGTTAGGAGAAGGCGTTTACGAAGCATTCAGGCGTGTTACTAGTTTACCGTGGCAGGATGGTGTTACCGTGGGCGTAGGGTCGGTGAAGGGAAGCCGTGCTGGAAGCGTTCGCCTCGAGCGATAAAGGGAGCGTACGGAGGAACAACGAAGACTGTTGGCTTATTCTCGCCCATCTAGGACTCTATGTCGTTGCCGATGGGATGGGTGGCGCCCGCGCCGGCGAGCACGCTTCGCGGTTGACCGTCGACACAGTCGCCGAAATCGTCGAGTCCGCTCCCAGCTTGAATTCGCAGGTGCTGCTGCGCGCTGTCGAGGAGGCCAACCGCCGCGTCCGGGAAGCCTCGCGGAGCGACCCCAGCCTCCAGGGCATGGGTACCACCTTGGTGGCGGCATTGGTGGTCGACGACCGTCTCCACATTGCCAGCGTGGGCGACAGCCGCGCCTACTTGCTCGATGATGACGGGTTCCGCGCCATCACCGACGACCAGACTTGGGTCAACGAGGTCGGCCGCCCACTCGGGCTGGACGAAGAAAGCCTGCGCACGCACCCCATGCGGCATGTGCTGACCATGGCGATTGGCGCCAGCGCGCCTTTGGCGGTGAATTATTACTCTGTGAAACTAAAGCACCGTCCCGTAGTCCTGATTTGCAGTGATGGGCTGCACGGGGTCGTCGAGGGCACACGGATCGAGAGTATCCTGCGCGGCGGACGCAACGGCGTTTCGCTCCAGGAGAGTTGTTCACGCTTGATCGAAGCGGCAAAGGAGGCCGGCGGTCCGGACAACATTACGGTTTTGCTGGTGAGGAAGCCGGAATGAGGGTTCCCAACACGCCGTGATCGGTAATCGCGTTTTGCTTGGGCGACGCGGGTCAGATGGTGGCACCATTCGCACCGCAGATACTTTGTCGGTGCTGAGCGCCTCGGACAGCAGATCCAGGGCTCCGAGACGTTCGGCTACGATCCTCAGTTGCCTGGCGTTTGTAGCGCCAGGGCATGAGCTCACCAGCAGTCGCGCGACCACCGGGCGGCGCTCCCGGCTTTTCAAGCGGAACGGATCGAACGACATTTGAGTGGAGTCGCGCCGCGCGTCGATCGTATCGAGCAAAGTCGACTTGGCGGATGAAGGAGTTTGAGCGCTCGGAGCAGCCGCGTTGGCTCAACCGAAAGCCGATTAAAGAGATCAATCGAGTACTGCGCGCGAGGCCCGAACGACGGCGGGGGTGGGGGCAGCGCGTGTTTAGCTGGGAGCGGCGCTCCGGCGGCTCGACACGCGATGAGGCGGATGGAGGGTATCGCATAGGACCCCTCGGCAGAAAGCCACTTTTACTTTTGGCTGTATACGCCACAGCTCGCAGGCGGGCGGACAACTTGGTTGCGAGCGCTACTCCCGTCATGGGCAACTCAGCTGGCATCGCGTCGGCGTGAACCAGGCCTCTCGACTTGGCGGGCGCCGTGACCGCTTCGCGGATGCGCTTTCGAGGGTTACGACCTACGGGTTCTGACGCAGCCAGTCTTCAAATGAGGCCCGGTACAGCACGATTCCCTTGCGGGAATACTCGAGATGGCCCTCTTTGCGGAACTGGTTCATGTAGTGAGTCACGATTTCCCGTGAGGTGCCCACGTATTGCGAGAGCAACTCGTGCGTGAACGGCGCCATACGAGTCGATCCGTTCTCATTACGCGATCCCAACCGTTCGGAAAAGCGAATCAGGGAGCGGGCCAGTCGCTGAGCGATGTTGTCCGCCGAAAAGCTCTCAATGCGGGCCGCGAAATCGATACTTCGTTGAACGAAGATCTGCACCAGGGCCACTGCCAGGCGCGGCCGCTTCATGATGATGTCTTCAATTTCGGTTGTCGTCCAGGCCATCAGCTTGGAATGATCGAGCGCTGTGGCTTGTTCGGCTCGGTGCGCCAAGCCCAGAAATGCAGACTCACCGAAGAACTCATCGGCCTGGTAAATGTCCACCACCACCTGGCGGCCATCGCTCGCAAGCCGTGATACTTTTACTTTTCCACTGATCACCAGGTAGATCGCGGTGGAAGGCTGGTCTTGACTATAGATCGTCTGGCCTCTACGGTACTCCATGATACTGGAGCAGGGTAGATGCGCTAATGGATCTTCGAGCGCCCTTTGAGGCGCCAACGCTGTGGGACTGGTCGCCATCGGTCTCCTCCATTACATTCCGTGCCGCTTTTAGAGTCGGGCCGTGCACTTCATGTGCCAAATGGCCCACTCAATCCCCTTTTCCCCCTAACGACAACGATTCATTGCAGAACGTCATGGATCCTGCAACTCGTAAGCTTCTTCGGACATTCGTCAGTGGAAATCTTTACCAATGGATTAGAGTGTAGCAGATCCACAACGGTACAGGAATACGGCAAACTATCGGTCCTTATCCGGACCAGCCGGTTATATCATGAGTTGTGTGAATATCGATCGGCGCTGGCTCTGGGCCACGTTGTCCTGGACCGCGCTGGCTTCCGGTCCCTGGTATTCGGCTCCGGCCGGGCTTCGGACCGCACGTCTTGGGTCAGGCGTGTCGATTTTACCGGGAGGCCGCGTGATTGCGCCGCTGGGCGAACAGCATCCCACCGGAGCTCGACCGACGGCAGTCGCGATCAGTGCCTCAGGTAAAACCCTGGTAACGATGAATCGGGACGAGCGACGTCCGTCGCTCACGATCCTTGATCACGGGCCCGCCTGGGAGGTACGCCAGGTACTAAGCGATACTTTCACCCCGGATGAAGCACCTAACGAACAGGCCTGGCAGTCAGTCGCCGGGGGGCTGGCGTTTTTCGGCGAGCGCTCGGTCTTCGTCTCCGAGGGAAATACCGGACATGTGGCACGGATCGACCTCGCGACCGGAGAGCGGCGCCGGACGTTCGATCTCAACTCAAACGGCGATCACGCGAGTTTCACGGGCGATCTGGCCATCGATGGCTCCCGCGGTTTCCTCTACGTCGCGGATCTGGCGAACTTCCGCGTGGCAGCGATCGACATCCGCTCGCGGCGGATCGTCGCTTCCGTGTCGGTCACAGGTGTGCCCCTGGCGCTGGCACTCGCCCCGGACGCGCGCAGATTATATGTAGCCATGGGGCACAGCCTTGTGCGGCAGCCGAAACCGGACAGCCCCGATCGGCCTCCCTCCGGATCGGTCGGTGTGGTGGACGTGACAGAACCCGCGGCGGCGAAACAGGTGGCAGTGATTCGGATCGTCGGAGCCTTGTCGAACAGCCTGTCTGGCATCGTTGCCACTTCGGGGCACGTGTTTGTGTCCGATGCCAGCCGCGACACGGTTACGGCGATCGACACGCGAGCCAACCGTGTGGAGGCCGAGATCCGGATTCCGATCCCGGGGCTCGAGTCGCTTGTCGGCGTCCTGCCCGCGGGTCTGGCCTATGACGACCAAACCGGTTACCTGCTGGTGGCCGAGGCCGGCATCAACGCGGTGGCGCTTTTAGATCCAAAGTCGGGGAAGGTCGTCGCGCAGCTGGCCGCCGCGTGGCGACCCACCCGGGTCATTGTGGATCGAGGCATCATTTACGTCATCAACGAAAAGGGTCAAGGCAAAGGACCTGACGAAGGTGGAAATCTCGGATTTGCGGGGTCGGTCTCCATCTACCCGATGCCGAGACCGGACGCGCTGGCTCGCGCCACCAAGTTCGTCTTGCTCGCGAACGGCTTTGAGCCACGTTCCGAGGCCCCGCCACCGGTGCCGCAAGCCATTCGGCACGTCGTCCTCGTGCTGAAGGGCAACCGTGGTTTCGACGAGGTTCTGGGCGACGTGACCAAAGTTTCGAACTCGCTGGTGGTTGGCGCGCCGCCCTTAGCCCGATTCGGCCAAGACGGCTACGTCGACGGCCACGGCCAGAGGTTGAGCCTGCATCACGTTAGCGTGACTCCCAACCACCACGCCATCGCCACCGAGTGGGCTTTCAGCGACAACTTTTATCTAGACGCGGACACCGGGCCCGGAGGCCGGGAGTGGATGGCGGCATTCGGCCACCTGCTGCGGCACCGGATTTCGTTCTATCGATTTGGCGAGGGCTTCGATCCTCAGATGGCCGATACCGATCGCGCGCGCCGGTTTATCCATGAAATCGACGAAGAGTTTGGAAGCGCGAACACCGACTTGCCGCAGTTCATTCTCGTCCAGCTGCCGAATGACCGCCTGGCGACCGCGCGCCCCAAAGCCGGTTATCCGTACGATGAATCCTATGTGGCGGACAACGACGAGGCCCTCGGCCGCATCCTGGAATATCTTTCGGGCACCCGGTGGTGGGGCCGGATGGCGGTGTTCGTGACCGAAAGCGGGGCCGACGGTGGTATCGATCATATTGACCGAGACCGCACCTTGCTGCTGTCGGCCGGCCCTTGGGCGCGGAAAAACTATGTCTCCCACATCAACGCGAGTTTTCCCAGCCTGTTCAAGACGATTTTCCGGCTGCTCGGCGTCCCCCCCATGAACTTGTTCGATGCTAGCGCGGCGGATTTGAGCGATTGCTTCGCGCCGGCCGCCGACCTCGCGTCTTACCATGCGATTCCCGTGGATCCGCGCGTTTACAACCCACGTTCCCCATAGAGTTGCTCGCGTCGACGACATTCGGCCGGTTGGCGCGTCCGGATTGGATAATCGAGTCCCGGAACACGGCCGTCAAGGCCAGCGCCTCCGGATCAGACCTCAATTGCTCGACCGTGAACCGCATCTTGCGACGCCAGTTGGGATGCTGCCAAGTGGTTCCGGGCACGTTTTGTTGGGCGACTTCGAGCGTGAGATCCTCCTGGTTAATAGCCAGCAGCCGGGAGGGTGTCTTCGCCAGAAAGCCGGCAATTGCGCGATGAAGATCCGGGGTGAGTTCCGGGTATTGGTCGGCTGAGCGCGGCAAAGCTGCGGGCAACAGGCCCGCGCGGAACAGGGCGTCCAACATTTTTTGCTTGTCGTGCGCCCGCGCTGCCAGTTGCGACTGGTATCCGTCCTTGCCGATGATCCTGGCCTTGCGACGCGCCTCAATGTCGGCGCCCACCCAATAGCCGGCGATTGTCGCCAGGTCATGCGTCGTCGAGGAGACCAACGCCTGCTCAGGATATGTATCGTAATTCTTGAATTCTTCTCCGTTCTTCTCGAAATAGAAGAGCCGGTAACTTAGGATGCCAAAGCGCGCCAGCGATTCCCGAATGGCGGGTTCCACCGTGCCCAAGTCCTCGCCCACGATCACCACGCGGTTGCGCACGCTTTCGAGCGCGAGCAACCGCAAATAATCTTCGGAGAGCTCCCGCACGTAGGCGCCTTGGCTCGCGTCGTAACCGTCGGGAATCCAGTAGAGCCGGAACAGACGCATCACGTGATCCATGCGCAGCGCCCCGCCGTGGCGGCAATTCTTGCGAAGCGATTCGGTAAAGAGGCGGTAGCCGTCTTCCCAGTGACGGGCCGAGTGTGGCGGCGGAAAGCCCCAATCCTGTCCCTGCGGCGAGAAATCGTCGGGCGGCGACCCTACCCGGCAACCGGTGGCGAAGAATGGGCGGTGGGCCCACAGGTCAGAGCCAAAGCGGTCGGTGGCCAAAGCCAGATCGTGGTACAGGCCGATCGAAAGGCCACGGCTGCGCGCGTACCGCTGGGCGTGTTCGAGCTGGCGGTTAATCTGCCACTGCAAATACTGGTAGAACAGCACTTGGCGCCAATGCTTTTGGCGGAACGCGGCTGTCGCCGGCCCGTCAGGATCCCGGTATTTTGGCGGCCACTGCGGCCAGGTCCAGACTCTGGGGTTGCGCCGGTGGAGGTGTTCGTCCAGCGCGCAGTAGGTGGCGAACCTCTCGAGCAGCAGGCCCTCGCGCTCCTGGAACCTTCGGAACTCTTGGGCGCGCTGGGAGCGGCCAGGCCACTCGCGCAGAAAATCAGAGAACATCAGCTTCAAAAACCGCAGCTTGAGTGCGCTCACCCGCTCATAGTCAATGAACGCCGCGTCCCGCAACTCCTCCAACTCGGCACAGATGTCGCTCCGGTGCCGGAGTTCCCGCACCCGAGCGGAGCGCGCGAACTCCTCGATCGCTTCCACGTCCAGATAAAGGTAGTTCTGATAGAAGATAGAGTTCGGAGAATAAGGGCTAGTGTTAAAGGGCTGCCGGTTTTGAATGGCATGCAGGGGATTCAGCGCGACAAAGCTGGCCTGGAGGCTTTCGGTCGCCCAATCCACCACGGCCAGCAGATCGCGGAAGTCGCCGCAGCCCCAATTGCGCGCCGAGCGCACGCCATAAAGGCTGATCGCTACCCCGGCGGCGCCGCCGCCCTCGGCGAGACCCGGGTGGGTCCAGGCGTGGTCGGGGGTCACGATGTAGCGGGTCTCGGCGCGGGCGGAACCGACCGCGACCGATACTTCGTGATAACCGAGCGGCAGATCATCAGGCAGGTGCGTCTGCCTGCGGACCCAGGTTCGGCCGTCCATTTCCACCGACCCGGTTTCGGTCAGGGTGCCGACTTCCACCTCGGTTTCCCAGAGCGCTCCGTCTTCCTGCCGCACCGTCACGCGCGCCCGTTCTTTGACGGCTTCGGCGGGCACCTGAAGCGTCAGCAGGCGCGGCCCGGACTCGGAGGTCACCACCGCCGGCGGCAGTAGGCGCTGCCACTCTCGCCTGGTCCGGTCGGCCAGGGCGCGCACCAAGCCGTCGGGCGTATCCGCGGCCATGCCCATCGATTTTAAGATGGCCTGTTTGACGCGTATCGGAGTGGTGTGGTAGTTTCCCCAGATGTCCCAATAGCCTCCTTCAATTCCACAGGAGGCGGCGGCTCTGTCCACGAGGTGCTCGAAGCTTTCGGGCGTCATTCGTCGGCGGGTACTCCTCGATTTTACTTGAGCGCAGTGGAGCGTGCGAGAATAAAGGCATGGATAAGCCTCTGGCCAGCGGTCCGCTCGAGTTGTTTTCGCGCGTGGACGACTATTCGGTCGCCAATGCCGCTGCGGCTGCTTCTGACGGAATCGTCTTCTCCACGCTCAACAGCGCCGTGAATTGGGCGCGCAAGAATTCCATCTGGCCGATGACCTTCGGCCTGGCCTGCTGCGCGATTGAAATGATGTCGATGAGCGCTTCGCGGTTCGACATTGCCCGCTTCGGGGCAGAGGTCTTTCGCGGCTCTCCGCGCCAAGCCGACCTGATGATCATCGCCGGGCGCGTCTCCAACAAGATGGCCCCTGTGATCCGCCACTTGTACCAGCAGATGCCGGAGCCCAAGTGGGTCATCTCAATGGGCGCGTGCGCAACTTCGACAGGCGTGTTCAACAATTATGCGCTGGTCCCAGTCAACCAGGTGATTCC